>TARA_R110001599_G_scaffold9545_2_pt1 | contig 39938 bp, 43 predicted proteins | sample TARA_R110001599 | Tara Oceans TARA_R110001599 (sample SAMEA4398360) | marine metagenome | biome: Polar Biome; feature: [MES] marine water layer (ENVO:01000295) within the mesopelagic zone...; material: water (ENVO:00002006), including particulate matter (ENVO:01000060) such as...... | reverse complement strand
CAAAATTTGCAGAAAACCCGGTATGTGATGGATACCTTACTGCTGATTAGCTTTATGATGGTATCTGCACCGCAGACGACGGGGGTGCCGTTACATGAGTGGTTGAGCTTATTATTTGTGGTGCCTTTTGCAATTCATTTATTACTACATTGGGATTGGATTAAGCAAAGTTTAAGACGTTTCTCAGCTAAAATTTCAGCCAAAGAGCGCTTCAGCCTAGTGTGGAATTACCTGTTGTATGTGGTTATGTTATTGGCCACTGTCAGTGGTTTTTTAGTCTCCGTTGCCTTATTACCAGCAATGAGTATCAGCTTCGAAATACAAGATTTTTGGTCCAAGATCCACCATGATTCGGCTACTTTGATTATGCCGATGTTAGGAATTCACTTGGCGCTGCATTGGAGCTGGATAGTGAATCTCACTAAACGGATGGGCAAAAGGGCGCCTGCGCAATGAAATATCTCCAATATCAGTGGAAGACACGCTTAGTTGTGGTGTTATTGATTTCTATCGGTGTCAGCATTTTGCTGATGGGGCTGGATGTAACGCCTTGGGCTCAGCAGATAAACCTGCGGGGGTATTCTCATGGCGCAGATGAAGGAGAAGGACCGAATATTCCCTCTTTTTTGCTGTATGTTCTGCCTTTTGTAAAAGAACTTATACTCATTGGGATCCCTTTGTTGTTAACCCTTTTATGGTTGAAATTGACTCAGGTAATAGGGCGCGCCAGATAAAATAACTGGCGTTCAAGGCTCATGGGTAAATATCGTCCCTTAGATAAATGAACAGTAGTAAACGCTATATCAGACGTTTGAAAACGTATGTTGCGAAGGGTCAAGCGAACGGGTATGGCTAATTTCTTATATGACATAAGGCCTAGCCTTGTCTGTCACTAACGGTGAATAATACGAAAAGGTTCGTCCATGTATCCTCTATGATCACCGCCATAAAGGTATTTACGTCAAGCTTCTTTAGTTCAGCCGTTGTTGTTGGGTTTATACCGCCCTCGGCTTGGTTAAGGATCGCCAATATTTGGCTATCAGAGTATTTAGATGTTGTCATGCAGAATTTCTAGAGTAAAGCTTACGAGAATTTTCTATTTTTGACTTCAGCTATTTTGGCGGGAATTATCTAGTAATGACGCGCACAAGACTTTCATTTCAGCCTTGATGCCAACGTTAGGCTGTCGCAATATGACATGCCCGCGTCTTGCCAACATAATGGCAATGAAGACCGCGCTGTGCTGGAAAACAATCCCTTTAAGCGATCAAAGTTGGTATGTGTTATCTGAGTATTGTTAATGCTGGTCACAATACTGCCTAGCGATATATTAAGCGCCGAAGCACCTGTATCTTGTGCAATCTCTTTTACGATGGCACCTTTGGGGTGGGGCCATAGCGATAATCCAGAGTGGTCTAATAATATTGGAACGGCATTATTTTTGTTAGGTTGAATCCATATTTTTTGATCTTGAAAGTTAAACACTAGGTTAAACTTTTGCATAACTTGATTACCTAACACGCCGTGGCTGTTACGTTGTGAGTTACTGCCCACTGTTCTGAAATACGTCGGGAGTTGAGTGAATCGATGATCCCCAAAATACAGAGTAGGTAGTATTCCAACATAGTTAGACGTAGTGCCGCTAATACCAACAGTACTCGCCAGATAAGTTTTAGCGGGTATTGCAAAATCGTTGTTACCAGCGAACAAACTTAGTGCCCCGGTTGCACCTGTGTCTAACATCACTTTTACCGTTTTTTTAGCTGAACCGTCATGTATCTCGGTTGTGAGGTAGGGGGTATTGTCTTGAACTTCAATAGCCAATTTTTGCCAATCTGTAGTGGCGTATTTTTTTGCATTATATGCACTGGGTTTTAATATGAGCAGGGTATTGTGGTCATGATTTATTTCGACTAAACAGCAATTGAAAAAGTCAGCCCCAAGTACACCGTCAAAGTAGGTTTCTGCTACTGAGGCGAACGGCATGGCTTCCGTTGGGGCGTAAATAATCGGCATGTTTTTAATATAGAAGTCGCCCACATCAATACGTATATCGTTAACCACATAGGCAATAGGATCACCTTTGTCGCCTGCCCCAGAAATAGTGATAGGCTTATTTTTTGGTAAGTTAAGCAACATGGTCGCAGCTGTTTGCGTGATCACGGTAGCTTCAGCTCCGGAATCTAGGACGAAGGTTAACGGCGCACTATCGTTGACGTTAACCTTCACTAAAATATGACCATTTATCATGCTAAACGGTATTGAGGATTGCATTTTGACATTTGACCAGCCGGGTTTGGCTAGTGCGCTATGCCATCGGTAACTTGCCATTTCCCACGCTTTGCAGCCTGACAAGGCCAACAAGAAAAAAACGAGCAGCGTGATTTTAATATTTGATGATTTAAGAAAATTGAAACTTATATCGTTCATGGTATTCTCCTTTGATATTTATAATTAAACTTAACAGTAAAAAATTATTGTTATACAATAATTAATATCTTATTTGTAATAATTTATTTCTGTTTTACAGGAGTGGTTGAGTCGCTTGAATAGCGGTATTACACTCAAAGCTTATTAGAAAGGGAACGCTCATGGATTCGATAGAAAAACTTAAAAGAGCCAGTCATATTGCCCGTATGCTCGTGTTTGGGGTGTTGATATTCACCCTCGCCGTGGCTTTTTATGGCTACACCACAGAAGGTGTTTGGTGGGTTTCATTCGGCGATGAGCAATTGAATCGGCTTTGGCAGCAATACCCTCAAGACCAATTGGCATTGATGCTAACTCTTGCACCCTCAGTCATTACCATATTCGCAGGCATATTCTGGCTTCAACGATTGCTATTGGAGCTTAGTCGTGGCCTATTCTATTCGATAAAAAGCATGATCTGTTTGAAATGGTTGGCATGGTTGTCCCTTTTTGCCGTGATATACCAAATGATCTGGCCATTGCTGCCATCAATGCTGCTCAATGATCTGCAGTCTGTTGATGTGCGTATTCGTCCTTTGACCATAATGGCTGTGCTGTGTTTGCCGGTTTTAGTTCACTTGTTCAGCGCCGCCAAAGAACTTGACCAAGAAAACAACGAGATCGTTTAGATGCCTGTTATTGTTAATCTCGATGTCATGATGGCTAAGCGTAAAGTCAGTTCAAAAGATTTAGCTAAGTATATTGGTATAACCGAAGCTAATTTATCAATACTGAAACGTGGGAAAGTTAAAGGTGTCCGCTTTGGTACTCTTGAGGCCATATGCCGCTACTTACACTGCCAGCCTGGTGATATTCTGGCGTTTGAAGATGACACGAAACCAGACATGCAGCGGCGTATGGAATAACATGGACGGTGAATAATAATGCGTCACTTACAGGTTTTTATTGATGGTAGTGTCAATACCCAATTGAAGGTGGGATACGGCGCGTACCTTGTTGTATCTGATCCGAGTGCCTCGATAGAGGCATTGAAATATAGGGTAAAACCCAAGCGTTTTGAGCAAACGAGTTCAACTAAGTTGGAGTTACAAACACTGTTGTGGGCATTGGCAGAAATACGCACATTGGCAGGTAGCGAACCTATCGCGCTGACTATTTATACCGACTCGCAAAACATTATTAGTTTACCCGACAGACGCGCCCGTCTTGAACAAAATGACTACTTTTCTAGTAACAATAAACGGCTGAATAATTATCAGTTATATCAGGCGTTTTACCGTTTAACTTCTGGTATCGAATGCGAATTCGTTAAGGTGGCGGGGCATAAGGTGTCAAGCAATAAGGGAGAAATTGATAGGCGCTTTGCCTTGGTTGATAAAGCGTCTAGAGGCGCGTTACGGATGGAGTTTTAACGCTTGCCTATTGCTCAAATCCTAACGATAAAAGCGAGTCATGAATAAAAAGCATTTCAATGACTTGTCGTGGTTCTGATTACAGCGTTTTGTTGAGGTGAATGACTCGGTAGGGGGATTGCCTTTAGGACGTTCATTGTGGCATTTATGTGTTCGTTAACGCGGCCTGCGCATTAACAAATTCTTGAGCTTGTTCCGATAAGCATCTACCTGACAGATAGTTTTTATGGCCCTTGTAGTAGAGCAGCCAGCCCGGAGACGGGTGACCAGGCGCAGGCTCTATTTTACTGATCTCTGCCCAAGGGATCGTACTCTCGATATGAATCGATTTACTGCTGACACCAGTGTCATCTATGGTGAGGGTTAATTCTGTATTGGCGGCTTTACTGATCAATTGCCTAGCGAGCCACCATGATTTTTTAAAGCGGAGACTGAACACTTCTAAACCACCCAGAGCGATAATGAACCATGCCACATAGGGGTCTATTTCGGTGAAATTGAGCATAATTAAGCCCGAAATAGCCAGAAAAATCGCGATAATATAAGTACGTTTCGCATTGCCAGCAGACGCTGATGCATCGTAGGTTTCAATAAAGTGGCTTTTATCCAGCATATATGAAGTGGAATAGGTGAAGGGTGTCGTCATTAATACGTCAAAGCTGAGCTAAAAATGTAGTGTAGCGAGAAGCGTCCTACCTTGGTAGCGCTTTTAGCCTGATTGTACTTGCAATAGATAACAAAAAGGGCCCTAAGGCCCTTCAACAATTAAGTGTTTGTAATACGTTGCTAATTAAATAAGCCTTTGAGCTTGTCACCTGCTTTTTCGAGCAATTTACCTTTCTGTTTTTCGATTTCTTCGTTCACTTTCTTCTTCGCTTCTGCTGCCAAGCGTTTTTTCGCTTCCACTTTTGCGGCAGCAATAACGTTGTCGAGCATGGCATTAACGACTGCCGCGCCGACTTGATTGGCCGGCATGCCATCAGGTTTGCCGATTGGACCCGCGTTGAAGGTGGGTAATGTTACTTCGTAAGCTTTGGTGTCTATTTTTAGATCGCCAGTGGGCAATTTTTCAAAATTAAACATGAGGCGCACATTACTTACCGTGACGTTTTCTACTATCACTAAGGGATTAGGTCCCTCTGTGGTTGGTGCTGGTTCATTTGCGGTTTTTGGCAACTGGGCTTCTAAGTTGCTTTTCAATACCATTAAATTGCCCTGACCATTTGCATCGACTTCATAGAGGATGGCCGGTGCATTGACGCTAACGGTCTGAATTACGTATGGCTCATTAATAACGTCGCCTATGTCTAACGTAACAGCAGCAAGACTAAATGCGTTTGCTTCACTGAAACCTTTGGGATTTTTCACGTTTAGTTCACTGATGGTCATTCGGCCATCGGTCAGCGCCAGCTCAACCTTGCTTACCGCTACTGTGGTTCCTAGGTATTGGCTCCCTTGTTGCTCAATTTGGCTGCGAATAAAGTCGCCAGCACCGCTTAACATGTACCATGCACCGCCTGCTATCAGTAGTATGAGCAGACCAAAAATCATTAATCCTTTTTTCATGAATTTTTCCTTTCGCTAGTTAGTGAATTTTATTATTGCAACACAGCATATGAATTACTAGCGCACAGGTAAAGCGGGTGCATCATCATTATGATGTTTTTTATGGGTAAATGAAGATATGCGGCATTTGTATACTGAGCTGTTGGAGTGGTGGGGATGTCATTAAATCACTGAACCCGGCGAGTTTTAATGATGCTTAATAGGCAAACTTACTACCCCCCAGATAATCAGCAGGCTTAGTGCTATCTGCTATTTTGCATAGTCCTGCACTGCTGGTTACTGAGTGGTTGCACCAATAAAGAGGGTGTCAGCGTGGTGATACGCTGATATTAACGGGCAAGGCTTCTGAGGTGAAAAAGGCTTTTAAAGTAAGCTTAGAAATCAACCCAAATAAATAATTAAGCTTGTCTGGATTAAACCAGTCGCTCAAGAGGGCGTCATTATTCAATTAAAAAGGGATACGCGCTCTGGGCTGTTAACTCAGCCTTGTCTCAAGCACATGCCCTATTCATCCTCTGGCGTTTCGACGACGCTTTTTATTTCAGCGAGTTCCTGTTGCAACGTGTCTATGCGCTTTTCCATTGCTTTGCGCTGGTCTTTTTCAGTGTCGGGCATTTGCGCTTCCAAGGATTTTATTTGCTCGAGTATGGCGACTTTGTCGCTGGCTTGCTGCTGAGCTTGTTCGGCTTTATCAAATACTACATCTTCTGCTGTGGTCACACTTTGCACTTGATTGAATGCCGGGGAGTGGGCGATTTTACGTTCTACGTCTGAACCTGCGTGCTGGCTGATGAATGTGGGTGACATAATTTCGATGTCATTGTCGTGTAGGCAATCGAGTACATGGCGATGCAAATTTGAACGTGCGGTAAGCAGGTTTTTTACTTCGACTAATAAACCACTGACTTTGTAACTGACTGAAAAATCCCCTAGATGCGTGATATGTACAAAAGGTTCTTCTAGCTCTGTTTGAATGGCTGCTTGTAATAATAAATCATCAATACGGCTGTGGTGTAAATCATACCCTAGTGATAATTCCACCGAGATGATAGTACCTGAGCGGCGTATCACACTGACGGGTTTTTTGACCAAGGCACTATTTGGGATGGATACCAGTTCTCGGGTTTGGGTTTGAATTTCACAGTCGAATAGCCCAAGTTCAGTGACACGGCCAAAGTAGGTATCAAAGCTGATGAAATCACCGGTGCGAAAAGGTTGAGTGAAGCGCATGAGTGCCCCAGCCATTAGGTTACTGAATAAAGTGGTAGAGGAAAATGCTAATAATCCAGATAACACCAGACCAATTAAACTTAAGATTTGCAGCTCTAAGCTTTCGGATACGGGAAGCATGATCACGACCGTGACTAACCCCACCAGCATAAGCGTTAACATGGCTAATTGGCGAGCGAAAATATTCTCATCGCCTGTGTGTTTCAACGTATTAAACAGCAGTCGCTGGGCTATCCAGGTCAGTATTGCGAAGGTTGCGAGTGTGACGGTGACCGGTAACCAGTCGCTGATAAAATTGTTGCTCATAGGCATATCCTTTTGTTTTAGCCAATTAGATTAGCCATGAAAAACGGTGTTTCAATATCTTGGTTATACCTTGAACCTCGGGTGAAATGCCAGCCAAATTCTACGTTTATCTAGGGACTCAGTGCCCTCGATCTAATTTGTTCTGCTCTTGAATGAATATTTGACATTCGGAAAAACATATATATGATATTTCGCATGTTAATCTGCAGAAGCCAGTTATGACAACTCATATGCCGTTACCCTTGTTCACGCCGCTTTCATTTTATAAGTGTTTGTCTGACGATACGCGACTCAAAGCCTTGTTGTTGATTTATTTGGAAAAAGAGCTTTGTGTATGCGATTTGATTACCGCTCTTGAACTGAGTCAACCTAAGGTGTCACGTCATTTGGCTGATTTACGCCGTTGCCAAATTTTATGTGACGAGCGCAGAGGGAAATGGGTGTATTACTCACTCAATCCTAAATTGCCCCATTGGGTAATGAGTGTGCTTGAAACCACAGCGCACAATACCGAAAGCTATTTAAATGACTGTATCACCAACCTCAATATTGCCAAGCAAAATGAATGCTGTGAGTAATGTTTTGTGCCGTAAGTCCGTTCTACCCGCAATCGAAATTATCAGCTGAGTCGAGTGTTTCCATGTTAAAAATATTATTTATTTGTACCCATAATCGTTGTCGCAGTATTTTATCTGAAGCGATAACTAATCACCTAGGTCAGGGCAAATTAGAAGCACGCAGCGCTGGCAGCCAGCCTGTGGGGGAAGTGCATCCTTTGTCGCTTAAGTACCTGCAAGAAGAGGGTGTTAACACCCAAGGGCTGATAAGCCAATCGTGGGATGAATTCGAAGACTTTGCTCCAGATGTGGTGATCACTGTATGTGATAGTGCGGCAGGGGAAGCGTGCCCGTTGTGGTTTGGCGACAGTGTAAAAGTACATTGGGGATTGTCTGATCCGTCTAAGCTAACTGGCGATGAAGAACATATCGCTCAGGCGTTTCGCACAAGCATAAATGAAATTAGTCAGCGTGTGCATGCCATGCTCACTATCAAGGCTGACGCCCAGGATGCTGTGGCTCTGCGTCAAGCATTCAACCACTTGGGGGCAAAATAATGTCTGATATCGAATCACGCGTGTGCTCGACCTTACCTGACAATATTGATGCTGGGTCGTTCGTTGTGCCGCAATTCAATCAATTTAAAACGGCGTCGTTCGTCCACAAACCACGTATTTTATTATTATATGGCTCGCTGCGGGCTCGTTCTTTTAGCCGCTTAGTAGTAGAAGAGAGTGCCCGTATACTGCAAGCCATGGGCGCTGAAACACGTATTTTCAATCCGACAGGATTACCGTTACCGGATGGTGATGACGCCGAAAATACAAAAGTAGCTGAACTACGCGAATTGATGTTGTGGTCAGAAGGCCAAGTGTGGTGCTCACCGGAACGCCATGGTTCGATGACTGGCATACTGAAGAGCCAAATTGATTGGGTGCCGCTTTCAATTGGTGCGGTTCGCCCCACACAAGGAAAAACACTTGCCGTTATGCAGGTAAGTGGTGGATCACAGTCCTTTAATGCGGTTAACCAGATGCGTGTATTAGGCCGTTGGATGCGTATGTTGACCATACCTAATCAATCATCTGTAGCGAAAGCCTTTATGGAGTTTGACGACAATGACTGTATGAAACCATCGCCATATTACAACCGTATTGTAGATGTGCTGGAGGAGCTAATGAAATTTACACTATTAACGCGAGATAACGCCGATTATTTAGTTGACCGTTATTCCGAACGAGTTGAAAGCGCTGAGCAAGTGAGTCAACGCGTCAATCAACGCTCTATTTAGCAGGTATTTTAGCATGGGATTATTTGAACGTTATTTATCGATTTGGGTGGCATTGAGTATTGCTGCTGGTGTGATTCTGGGTAGTTTCTTGCCTGAGTTATTTGCTGGAGTGGCCGCACTGGAATATGCGCACGTTAATGTCGTGGTAGCCGTACTGATTTGGTTGATGATCTACCCCATGATGATCCAAATCGATTTTTCATCCCTTAAAGATGTCGGTCGCAAACCGAAAGGCATCTTGCTGACACTGGCGATTAACTGGCTCATCAAACCTTTTACCATGGCTGCATTAGGCTGGTTGTTTTTTAAAGGCTTCTTTGCCGACTGGGTTGATCCGCAAACCGCAAACGAATATATCGCCGGTATGATCTTGCTCGGCGTAGCGCCGTGCACGGCTATGGTATTTGTGTGGAGTCAGCTAACCAAAGGGGATGCTAATTATACTCTGGTACAGGTCTCGGTGAATGACATCATTATGATCTTTGCTTTTGCCCCTATTAGTGCGTTATTGCTCGGCATGAGCGATATTCAGGTGCCTTGGGAAACCTTGCTAATTTCAGTGTTGTTATATGTATTGCTGCCACTGATTGCCGGGGCGCTCACGCGCTCTTGGCTTAACAAGGCAGGCGACAGTGAGGGGGATAGCAACATTCATCGTTTTGTCGCCACCCTGAAACCTTGGTCGATTATCGGCTTGCTGGCGACAGTGGGATTGTTGTTTGGCTTTCAAGCACAAACGATCCTCGACCAGCCACAGATGATCTTATTGATCGCGATACCGCTATTGATTCAAACATACGGCATTTTTGCTATTACTTATTACGCTGCCAAGCGCTTAAGCTTGCCACATAATGTGGCAGCACCTGCCAGTATGATTGGCTCGTCCAACTTTTTTGAGTTGGCGGTGGCAGTCGCTATATCGTTATTTGGCTTACATTCAGGGGCTGCTCTTGCCACGGTCGTCGGGGTGTTGGTTGAAGTGCCAGTGATGCTGTCGTTAGTGTATTTTGCTAATCGTACACGCCATTGGTTTGTCTGATATTGATTTGCCTACTGCCCATAAAAAAGCCAGCAAATTAAGCTGGCTCTTGGGTTGGCTTTAATGGTCAAAGTATTGATTTAGTCGTTGCTGTGCAAGCTCGCGTTTAGCCCGCCCCATTTAGATGGATCTGCCACTATGGCTTCAACGCTACCGTTTTGGCTGTTACGGCGGAACAACAAACCGTTCATGCCTGATAACTGACGGGCGGCAACGACTTCGCCGTCTGGGGTGGTTACCTTGGTGCCAGCTGTAACATACAAGCCTGCTTCAACGATACAGTCATCACCAAGTGAAATGCCGGTACCTGCATTGGCACCTAACATGCTGTTTTTGCCAATTGAGTTTATGGTTTTTCCGCCACCGGATAAAGTACCCATGGTTGATGCGCCACCGCCGATATCGGAACCATCGCCTACTACCACACCTTGAGAAATACGCCCTTCAACCATAGAACTGCCGAGTGTACCTGCGTTAAAGTTAACGAAGCCCTCATGCATTACTGTGGTGCCAGCGGCTAAATGAGCGCCCAAACGTACTCGGTCAGCATCACCGATGCGCACACCTTCTGGGATAACGTAGTCGGTCATACGTGGGAATTTGTCTATAGAAGATATGCTCAGATGATGATGCTCGCCAGCGATGGCGCCGCGTAGTGCTTCGACTTTATTCGGCAGTACGGGGCCAGCTGAGGTCCAGGCCACATTGGTCAGTAAACCAAAAATTCCCGTTAGATTAATCTTGTTAGGCTGAACACTGCCTTCAGATAATAAATGTAAACGCAGGTAAGCGTCTTCGATGGTTTGGGGAGCGCCGTCGATCTCTAATTCGATTTCAACGAAATCGCTGTTAATCAAGCCTACTTTTTGCGCAAGGCAGCTACGCGCAATTTGGGTATTCGCGCGTGGAAACCACACATCTAACGTTTTACCACTCTCGGCATCGATGTAACGATGACCAATACGTTTTACAGTCATTTATTTTTCCTAGTTTCGTTAGTTTTAAAGGCAGAAGCCGAATTATGTCTTGTATTGACACAGTTGGCAGCCCCATTTTACTTATAAATTATAATCAACGTCGAATTAAACCTACTGTGCAGACCAGTAGCAGCCTACAAAGTGAGGGATAGTTCACTATTTATTTTTTCTGTGGCAGCAATTTTTTTCTGTACAGCAAAATCGACTAAGGATAATTCAACGCCGCGATTGGCTGCGTTTGCTGCCGCAGGATCGAATGAACACAGGGTGAGAATTTCATTGTAGCTTTGCGTTTGCCAGATGTAACAACGGTTGAAGCCACTGTGCAGCAACGCATAACCTTTGTCGTCGTTAACTAATTTTGCACTGAGCGAGACGCGTAAATCTTGAAAATAGTCCGTGACTTGGGCTGCTATGTCTACCCGTGGCTCGAGAGTTTTAATATAACGGTTAAGTGGCACATCCCCTTGTTGGACACCTGCTTGCTGGCGAGCACTTTCGATACTGAGTGGGTTACCGTATTTTGCAATTGCGGATGTGAGGACATCGTTTAATACGTCTTTGATCCCCACATAAGCACTTTCAACCGTATACAGGCTAGATATCTTGGTAATAAAACCATTGAATTTGTTGAAATTTAATTCAAGGCGTTGTTCTAAACGCGAATTTTGATAAGGCTGGTAAAAACTCAGGCGTACTTTATCGCTACGTGTACTGCCGGCGATGTGATGTAATTTAGCCCCTTGATCATACAGGCTCATCGCGCTGGCAAGGGCGTTATCGCCAATATACAGACTTTTAATATCTAGGGTACTGCGACTATCTTGACTGATTGTTAAACGCTGGGTGGCATCGAAGCGTTTTAATCCTGTGGTTTGCTCTAATGGATGAACATCAGCAGCATGGGCTAAACCCGAGCCTGCCAACGATAGATAACTAACTAACAAAAAACGTTTTGGGATCTTTATCTTCATGGGGTTCCTAATGGCGTGAACAGCTATGCCTAACATGCAGCATAGCACTTCGGGCTGTCCGGCAACACTCATGCAAGGCCAGTGAAAGATATAGTTATGAAAGTGTGATTTACAATCATTCAATCGACGGGTGGCTTTTGGCTAAAGCTATGAGTCGCGTATGATATGCAAGTTTATATACCGCCGCTATTGAAGCACTTGATATTGCAACACTAGCAGATTAATCTAATGCAAAGGGTCGCGACAGTAACCTGCTTTAGGAGCTTAAAATTTGCACCAAATAGATTTAACCAATTGCTGCTATAAATTTCCTCTAGATCCAACAGTCATGTTTATTTTTAAGGTATTTCGTTGAGTGAATGTATGACAAACTTTTGCGGCTATTCCAAGCACGCCTTAACTGCTGTATAACGACGCCATGAAAATACCAAAACGAATCCAACCACTGGTTGATGATGGCCTCGTAGATGAGGTACTTTACCAGTTAATGAGTGGTAAAGAGGCGACTGTGTACGCCGTGCGTTGTGGCAACGAAATCCGTTGTGCCAAAGTCTATAAAGAAGCGATGAAGCGCAGTTTTAAAAAAGCTGCGCAATATCAAGAAGGGCGGAAAGTACGTAACACACGTCGTGCCCGGGCCATGGAAAAAGGCTCAAAATTCGGTCGTAAGCAACAAGAAGACGCCTGGCAAAATACTGAAGTAGACGCCTTGTTTACCTTGGCAAAAGCCGGTGTGCGTGTTCCTGAGCCTTACGGTTGTTACGATGGCGTGTTGCTCATGGAACTTATCACAGATGACGACGGTGACGTTGCCCCTCGTTTAAACGATGTAGGCATGTCTGCCGAGCAAGCGATGGAAGATCACGCCGTTGTCATGGTTTATGTCATGCGCATGCTTTTAGCTGGGCTAGTGCACGGCGATTTGTCTGAGTTCAACGTATTAGTTGATGCCTACGGCCCAGTGATCATCGATTTACCCCAAGTGGTCGATGCAGCAGCCAATAATAATGCTTTTAGCATGTTGCAGCGTGATGTACGCAACATGACCGAATATTACGGGCAATTCGCGCCAGAATTGAAAACCACTCATTATGCCGAAGAAATGTGGGCCTTGTTTGAATCCGGTGAACTTGAAGCTGATACGCCTTTAACTGGGCATTTTGACTTCCCAGATGATGAGGCTGATGTAGACACAGTGCTGGAGGAAATTAAAGCGGCGTTTGAAGAAGAACAAGAACGTAAAGCGCGTATTGCTGGCCCTAGCGAAGAAGACTAGCAGCACGCTATTACCCGCTCAGAATACTTCAATTATGCGGATAGCGTCTGTTATCTGCATAATTGACATTGTCGAGAGCAGAATAAACAAAGCTGACCTTATTTAAGATACTTCAACGCAGATGCAACAGCGCATTTTTCTGGTCTATTCTGAAATCAAATTCCCGCAAAAAATTCATTCCTAATAAGCCGTCACTATGAGCAAGTTCATCTAGTGGCAATACCATCACATTAATGTTTCTCACTTTCGCCTTAGCGATTTCAAGGCTGGCGAATTGATACATGGGCGAGCGTACGGTGCCATTGGCCGTTTGTACGTTAAATTGGCCAACAAATTTGCTTGCTACCGATTTAAACAACGCTTTAAATTTCTGCCGAGATATGGCGGTGGTTGATGCGCCGGTGTCGATCAAAAAGTGCACCTGATTGCCACTCAGACTGGTTTCAACTACGTACTGATCGCCGTATTTTTGTAGCGGGATCTGAAAGGAATTTGTAAGACCGACTCTTTGAGGGCTGCCATTGGTTGCTTGACTTGTATCACCGTTGTCAGCATTTATTGACTCATCGATTCGTTGAATGATTTGGCGGATCTCCATCGCTTGTGGATCCTCATAGCGAATGGATGCAAGTACGTTTTCCATCAGACTTGCTTGTTGCTGGCGAGCATAAGCGGTAGCTAAGGCTAAAATCAACTCACGATCAGTGGGACTCACCTGCAATAGTGGCTCAACGAATTGTGCCAGTATGTCCCATGAATTCGCTTGTTTCAGCTCGGTGATGGTTTCATTGGTTAAGCGCGCAATGGTATTTTGCACTTGTGTTTGTTGCGCTTTACTCAAGGGTAAACTCAGCATGCCATGATAATGAATAATGGCGTCACTGAGTAAGTGTGACTGGGCGATGTATTGGGCTTCCAAGAGCAAAAACTCGACATCTTGCGGGTATTGGCGCAAATAGAGTGGAAAAAACGCCTCAAGTTTGGCGTATTCCTGCCCCGTAAGCCAGCGACGAGTTTGGGCTAAATAGGCTTGCCGTCGGTCTGGCTTAAAACGCTTTGTGCCCGAGGCCGATGTTTCGTTTTCGATGTTTGCCTTATTTTCATAGGGCGGGTTCGACGTGTTTGATTGGGGCTCTTGGTTAGCGGGCTGCATCGGAGCTTGCTTAAAAGGTGCTAGGTTAGTTGTTTCAAATACCGGTTTATGTACCGCGACTGGACGCAGCTCATGAAAACTCAGGTACTGATATACATTGATGCTCAATGAGGCAAAAAATGCCAGGACCAGTGCGCTATTGAGTTTGCTCATGACATCTACGCCTTTATTCTGCGGGGTTAATCAGCATGGCGTTGAAATAAGTCTCGGAAAATATTTTTGGCATGCGCTTAGGCTTGCCTGAGCTAAGAGCGATACAGACAAATTCAGTTCGCGCTTTTAACATGCTTAAGCCGTCACTTAGGCGAATAAATTGGAAGTGTCTGGCCAGTTTTAACTTGTTATCACATGCGACAATCCAAGTGGCGCACGCCAAGGTGTCACCTAATACTGCTGCGGCAAGGTAATCAATTTCGTGACGACTAATGGCCATACCCCGGTCTAGTTCTTGATATTGTTCGATACTCAGCCCTAACGCGTTGGAATGCGCCCAGGCTGTACGTTCAAGCTGACTGACATAAGCCACATTATTCACGTGATTGTAATGATCTATTTGCTCAGGGCTGATGTGCCATTGACAGATAAACGGGCTTGGATATTGCCAAGGAAGTTGTTCAACAGAAGTGGGCATAAATGCTTACGTCTCGGGTGTTATCTCAATACTGGGTACATAAGGTAACGGGTTATCACCCTGAGGGGCAAATAATAGTGTTACTAACTGTTCCTCTTTTAACACAATATCTTGTATGAACGTCTCGCTATTAGGGATTTTTTTAAATGCGTTATAGCCGTTTTGTAAAAACTGATGGAGAGTGTGCAAGCCTTTGGCCCTAGCTGGATGTTTAGACAATGTTAGCATCATAGCGATACCTTTTATGCTGGCCGCTTGATGTAGGTTGCGACCCAATGTACGCAGCAGGCTAATCTGTTCTAGGCGTAAATCAATATTGTTACAGGCCACATAAGCTTTAGCATAGCTTTGTTGGTCGAGAATTATGCAGGCTAAATGCGTTTGTTCAGTTAGTTTACTTGCCAGCGCGTAATCCAGTTCATAAGATAAAGCATGAAGGTGCAGAGCGGCAGCCAAGGATGACAGTGCTTTTTGTGGCAAGTATTTATGTATTTTGGGTACCACGCGGGCGATATCTGTATCTCGCTGGGTAAAATCTTGTGGACCGTATATTTGCTCAGCGAAAAAATTTAGGGCAGAGGCGCAGTTGGGGTTGTTATTTTGTGCGTTATGAGTGGCTTGCATACGCAAGGTTTGCCAGGCTTGTACTGCATGAATGAGCGGCAAGACATGGGTGCCCTGGGCAAGACGCTGAATGGACGCCACCGTATGCAGGTGGCAGGAAATTTGCGTGATAAGATCAGGCATATACCCCACCGTTATCGATGACGACCAATTGAAAATAACGACTCACACTACTGAGTCAGAGTGATTTTACCGAAGACATCAGCCGTTATGTACCCTAAATTCTTGCTGCCATTTTGCGCTGGGAAATCATGGTCACCCATAAAATGCTCGCGAACATCGCTACCATCGTTATCACAATAAGCTAACATGAAACCCATCACATCCCCGGTTTTCAGCGGGATCGATGCTTTAGGTGATTTATCTGTGTAGTCATTTGGATAACGTTTAATCGCTACCTCCCACAGGATAGTATTCGGCTTCTCTAGCTGACGCTTCCAGTTGCTGTTGATATGGTCATTGTACAGGTGGGCTTTTTCATCATCGCCAATATCCGCCGCTTGGTTATCAAGACCTATGTGGTAAGCCAATGCGGAATGATTAAATTGATGATTACCGCCAGACGCATCACCATCGACAAATATTTCAAGGGCATCGTCATCCCAGTAGCGCTCTAATGGGTCTGCATGGGTATCAATCAGCATATCGTCAGTGATTTCGGCTTGTAAATAAAGGTAGTTTTTATCCCACAATAAGCGATAGCGACCGTTGAAATCAGATTTTTCAGGCAGGGTACCATCCATTAAATATGGCATGTCATGCCATTGTGCGTGCTGCCATACAGCCTCTTGTTGTCCGTCTATGACAGGAGCCGTTGACGTGTGTTTAACATCAAAAGCGTGGGCGGAAGCCGCACTAAAGGCTGAAACGATTAATAGCGATTTTACGATAGCTTTTAACATGCTATGTCCTTGTTGGTGATATGAGATATTTTGCTGCCCATAGCTTGGCGTAAAGCGTTCAGTAACACAATAGGCACAGATATGAACTTGAGTTTAGGTGCTCGGGTTAGGTAGAATGCCGCCCTAATGAATACCTTATCCCCCACAAAATCACCTATTGGTGAAATCCATTGCAAACCCCATCGTTATCAAGATGTGATGACGTTATTTGATGCTGCCTTTAGTCAAAGTGAAAACACCCGCTTGATCAAAGGGCCTGGGGAGCCAGAATACGTGCCTGCTGGGAATGACTGCGCTTATCATCAAGTGATTTTTGCCCATGGATATTTCGCTAGCGCGCTTCATGAAATCGCCCATTGGTGTATTGCCGGGCCACAGCGGCGGTTGCTCAATGATTACGGGTATTGGTACTGCCCAGACGGACGTAACGAAACACAGCAGATGCAATTTGAACAGGTCGAAGTTAAACCCCAGGCCATTGAGTGGGCATTTTCTGTGGCAGCCAATAAAACATTTAGGGTCAGCACTGATAACCTCAATGGGGCGCAGCCAGATAAGCACACTTTCACCTTAAATGTACATAAACAGGTGATGCGTTACTTACAAGACGGTTTTCCTGCTCGGGCCACAATATTTATCAAAACGTTAGGCATCTTCTACGGCACCGGTGACCTGACGCCTGGGCATTTTTTGCAGCCAAAGAGACGGGGTCATTGGTCAACGAACGCATTCGAGGAGGGAGAGTGACGGATAAAGCACGGTTTAAACTTGGCCTTATTATTAATCCATTTGCAGGAATCGGTGGCAGTGTGGCGTTAAAAGGCAGTGATGGTGCTGATACCCGAACGCAAGCGCTAGCACTTGGCGCCCAGAAGCTGGCTAATACTCGCACCCGTTTGGCCCTAGAGGAACTGCTACCATTTAAATCTCAACTGCATATTTTTACTGCAGCAGGTGAAATGGGGGAAACGCTGGCCGCTGAGTTAGGTTTTGATTTCACTGTGGTTTATCGCTCGTTGAGTGAGCAAAGCGAAGCGATTGATACTGAGCGTTGTGCGGCAGAAGTAAAACAACGGAATGTTGATTTATTATTGTTCGCCGGAGGTGATGGTACTGCACGTAACATCTGCCACGTTATTGCCGATACCCTACCTGTGCTGGGTGTGCCTGCGGGCTGTAAAATTCATTCGGGCGTATACGCTGTTACGCCACAAGCCGCAGGGCGAGTGGTTAGTATGTTGATTCAAGGGCAAATTGTTACGCTGCAAGATGCTGACGTAATGGACATTGATGAAGAGCTTTTTCGCCAAGGCAGAGTGAACGCGCGTCAGTACGGTGAAATGCGTGTACCGAGCGAGTTGCGTTATATTCAGGCCGTCAAAATGGGCGGTAAAGAGTCTGATGAATTGGTGCTTGCGGATATCGCAGCGCACGTTATTGAGTTCATGGAAGCGCATCCTCAGCGGCTTTTTGTTATGGGCTCAGGCTCTACGGTTGATTTTATTATGCAGGAATTGGGCTTAGCCAATACTTTATTAGGGGTTGATGTCATTCAACATGGCAGTGTGCTTGCCAGCGATGTGACTGCTCAAGCCTTATTAGCCTATACCGCCAATACTCAGGTGACGTTGATCATCACACTGATTGGCGGTCAGGGGCATATTTTCGGACGAGGTAATCAGCAGTTGAGCCCTCAAGTGCTGCGGCAAATAGGTCGTGAGAACTTCTTGGTGGTCGCGACAAAAAGTAAGTTACAAGCCCTGAACGATAAACCTTTAATAGCGGATACCGGCGATATTGCACTGGACGCCATGCTGTCTGGTTTAATTAGTGTCACCACGGGTTATAAAGACCAAGTGCTATACCCGATTGCTCAATTCGAATAAGCAACTTTATATGTTAACAAAGGATATTAGTCACCGTTATGTGTGAATCAGTAAACAGCGATGTAGCAAAGCAAAAATTTGATGATTTTGTAGATGCCACTCAAGCCTACCTTGATGGTGTAGTGGTCCACGGTAACGATCAGGAGCTATTTATTGCCAGCTACCTGACCGGCCATTTTTCTCTGGTCGGCAGCAATGCTCTGGGCTTAGACGATTACTCCTTAGCAGCGTTAAACCGTTACATGCTGGAAAGCCTTGAAAAAGCCTATGCTAATAATGAAGTGCAAGGACAAGATCAAGTGCAAGTATCGGCTTTGTGGCAACGGCTATTTGTCGAAGCTGACGTGTTAGCTTAAATGTAAACAGCCTAAAAATGTGGGTTTAACGCTTGATGATGCTAAGTGTTAGCCTGCGGATTGGATTACCTGCGTTCTTGTTGTGTTAAATTTCTCGGCGAATGAGCTGCCTGATCAAAAAACGATTCGGATTTAAGGTATTGAGTAAGTCATTTGGCATAGGCAAAGGCTGGCCACAAATTTGACTGGCCAGAAGCTCCGCCATAAGTGGCGCAGTGGTTAGCCCTCGGGAGCCCAAACCCGTCAACATATATATATTTGGCACGTCACTACCTTGGGGGTAATACGTCGGCGGCAAGGCTTTATATAAATCCCCAAGTTCGATTTTTTGTTGGGCGATGTTTGCCAGAGACCCTACCAAAGGTAAGTGATCGGGTGAGCTGCAACGCACAGCTGCACGGCCAATGCCATTACCTACCACATTTTGTGCCCATGCACATTGCGCAAGTGATTGATAATGAGTGGCTAGGTTTTTAGCTTGCTCTTCAAGTCGGTAATCTGTGGCAAGATCATCTTTTACGTAAGTCGAACCCAGGGCATGTTGTCCTTGGTATTCTGGGGTTAAATACCCCTTGTGGCACAAGACGGTGTTCAGTTTTGTTAATGCGGGTTGCGTGGGAATGGCCTCAACTTGTCCCCGTACCATACGCAGAGGGAAGGGGTGTAAGTCGCTTACGCTATGGCTTTGCGCACCAGTTGCGTAGAGCACTATGTCTGCATTTACGGAGGAAGGCTGCGAGCTCGAATTTTCACCGACGCCAGCAAAGTTTACCTGCCACTGGTCATTATGTCGTTCAACTCTGGTCACCGCATGGTTGTTATGCAAGGTCGTTTGGCTTAAATCATTGGCTGCGCGGAATAGGGCATTAACCAATTGAGTTGGGTCAATCCAGCCCCCTAAAGGCATAAATAAACCACTGTATGGCACATCACAGTGACTTATTTGCGTGGCTTGCTCTTGGTTGACATAGCGAACTAGGGCGTGTGGCCAAATATCGTTATCGATTAATTTGGCATAGCGTGCGGCTAGCGGTGGTTTAAAGCCAAGTTGCAGTACGCCGCACCATTGATGAGCAAAGTCGTAGCCTTGGTTTATCAAGTTTCGATAAAGGCCTGCTGCGTAAATGAAACTATGGGCATTAATTTGACTGCTATGACTGGGATCCACGTTCAACTGTGGATAAAAACCAGCTTGAGGATTGCCTGAAGCGCCTTGCCCTGGGGTTGAGTCTTTAAAATATACGTCACAAGATATGCCTCTTTTCGCTAAGGCATATGCGGCACTAGCACCCGCAATACCGGCGCCGATAATAACCACTTTAGTTGGGGTTGCTGTATCGGCAATATGCGCAGCACTTCGTTGGAAATAGCTAGCTTGTCCGCGATGACGTTCGGCCCTTTCAATATGTCCGGCTAACATGTCCCGCTTGCGCCCATGACCTTTACGTTTCTCGACGGTGAAACCCGCCTCACGTAATCCACGTTTGACAAATCCTGCGGCAGTAAATGTAGCAAACGTGCAATTATCTGTGGCTAATCGCGCCATTTGTTCAAACAGGGCTTGAGACCACATTTGCGGGTTTTTACTCGGGGCAAATCCGTCTAAATACCAAGCATCGACCAAACCAGTTTCAGCGGTATGTATTTGCGGCAACGAATCGTGTATATCCCCCAGCCACAAGTCTAACACCACTCGATTAGCGCAAAATGTCATCCGGTGACAGCCATTAAGTGGCATGGGATATTGAGCGATAAGTTCGTCTGCGAAGTGATTATATTGAACGAAAGTACTCAGTGCCTGCACTAAGTCTTGTTGGTTAAGCGGAAACTTTTCAGTACTTACAAAATGCAGGGTCAACTGACTGAGGGGATTGCGCTGCATAAATTGGCTAAAAGCGCTAAGGGTTACTAAAAAATTCAACCCGGTCCCGAAACCCGTCTCGGCGATCACGAAGGTATTTTTTGACCACAGTGACCAACGTGCGAGTAATTGATTATTTTGCAGAAAGACATGCTCTGCCTCGGCGACACCACCGGCTGCGGAAAAATATATATCGTCAAAATCCGTGGCAAGTGGTGAGCCATCAGAATTAAACTGAATATCTGCTGTTTTAATAGTCAATCGTGTGGGTCTCCGCGTATGCTTGGGCTAGTCTTCAAAAGCGCGATAGTTTAAGGTAACTGTCTTAACAAACCAAACAGTCTATATAAACCAAACTGTATTGCTATTCTAACCGGTGATGATTTGTTGAACAGTGGGCGCTGTGCATGATTTTTGTGCACAAAAGAGCAGACCAGTTGCAACGTTAAAATCGTTACCATATGCGGCAATTTTATAAGCAGCAATTTTTTGCTTGAAGGGTTCATCATGAGAAGAGCAGTTATCACCGGACTAGGCATTGTTTCTAGTATTGGTAACAATAAAAATGAAGTCACGCAGTCCTTAAGAGAAGGGCGTTCTGGCATCACATATTCTGAAGAGTTTGCTGAAAATGGCATGCGTAGCCATGTTTGGGGCAAAGTTAATATTAACTTAGCGGATCACATTGACCGTAAAACCTTACGTTTTATGGGCGATGCAGCAGGCTATGCGTATATTGCTATGCAGCAAGCGGTGGAAGATTCAGGGTTAACACCTGAAATGGTCTCTAACGTCCGTACCGGTATTATCGCCGGCTCTGGTGGCGCTTCGTCTCAACATCAGGTTGAAGCGGTGGATATTTTACGTGAAAAAGGCTTACGTCGCGTGGGGCCTTATATGGTGACACGCTGCATGGGCAGTACGGTATCAGCTTGTTTAGCTACCCCATTCAAAATCAAAGGCGTTAACTACTCAATCAGCTCTGCTTGTTCAACCAGTGCGCATTGTATTGGTAATGCGCTTGAGCAAATTCAACTGGGCAAACAAGATATTATTTTTGCTGGTGGTGGTGAAGAATTGCATTGGACTTTGTCGATGGAGTTTGACGCTATGGGCGCGCTTTCCACTAAGTATAACGATGACCCAAGCAAAGCATCACGTACCTATGATGCCAACCGTGACGGTTTCGTTGGCGCAGGTGGTGGTGGCATGGTGGTAGTTGAAGAACTCGAACATGCCTTGGCTCGTGGCGCTAAAATTTACGGTGAAATTGTTGGTTATGGCGCGACGTCGGACGGCGCAGACATGGTTGCCCCATCAGGTGAAGGTGCGATCCGTTGTATGCAACAAGCGATGCAGGGCCTTGAAGAGCCAATTGATTATATCAATACCCACGGTACGTCTACCCCAGTGGGCGACGTGAAAGAGTTATGGGCTATCGGTGAAGTGTTTGGCGATAAAGTGCCGCCACTGAGTGCGACTAAAGCGATGACGGGTCATGCGTTAGGTGCTGCAGGTGTAAACGAAGCGATTTATAGCTTGTTGATGATGGAAAACGATTTTATCGCCCCGTCTATTAACATCGAAACCCTCGATGAAGCGGCCAACGGCATGGATGTAGTGACCGAAACCCGTGATGCTAAATTAAACACAGTCATGTCAAACAGCTTCGGCTTTGGTGGCACAAACTGTACTTTAGTGATGCAGCGTTACAAAGGCTAATTAGCCAAGCGCATGTGCGTAAATGCAAAAGCCCGCTAAATTCAGCGGGCTTTTTACGTTCTGGGAATGAGCGTATTTAAAAGTAAGTTTCTTCTAATTTAATAAAGACTTGGCTTATTCCAAGTTGTACGTCATCAATAAAGTGATGCAGCTTATCTTGAATAAGTGTTTGCGGATTAGCTGCCATTAACATCTTCTCCACGACTTCGAGCTCATGGGATACAGCTGCAAAGTTTGGCAGGTTTTGTACACATCCCTTAACCTCTTGCAAAGTGTGCAGTAATGAACGGGGAAATCGCTCTTCTAGCAATAAGAATTTCAATACGTCGGGACGACGTATCCTGAGCCGTACTTCTCGGCGATACATCTGATAAGCCGTTAATGATTTAAGCACACTCATCCACTGTAGATTTTCAAACGCCGACTGTTCTGTTTCCGTTTCTGGTAGTAAAGTGGCTGAGCGCACGTCTATGATCCGCGTGGTCATATCGGCTCTTTCTAAGTTGCGCCCAATTTTTAAGAAATGATAGCCTTCATCATGGGTCATGGTACCCGCTAAAATGCCGGTAATCTTCTGTACTGACTCAATAACTTCAGTCAGAAAATCATATCGCGAGCGTCTAAACAACGCTTTTTGATGATTTTCATCACCATAAATATACAGTTCGTTGATTTGCTCCCATACCTCTCTAGGAATGATCTCCCGGATAGTTCTGGCGTTCTCCCGCGCAAACTCTAAGGAGCTGACAATGGATGACGGGTTATTAGGTCCTACAAGTAAAAAGTTTAAAACGCTGTGTTCGTCCGCCATGTCGTAGTGGGCATAAAAGGTTGTTCTGTCAGATACTATGTCGATTATGGGCTCCCAACCCAGAACAATGCTTTTGGGTAAATCGAGCAGTAGATTCGAGTTGACGTTAATCAGTCTAGCGGTATTTTCAGCACGCTCTAGATAACGCCCTAACCAACATAAATTATTTGCGACTCGAGATAACATAATTAGCTTCCCTCCATATCAACAATCCAAGTGTCTTTACTGCCACCACCCTGTGATGAGTTGACCACAGTCGAACCCTTCACTAATGCGACGCGAGTGAGACCACCCATAGTGACGCACACGTCTTTACTACTGAGTATAAAGGGGCGCAAATCTAAATGCCTACCTTCTACTTCATTGCCAACCATAGTCGGGGCAGTCGACAGCAGCAACATAGGCTGGGCCACGTAGTTTCTAGGATCATCTTCTATCAGTTTGCGGAACTCATCATGTTCCTTGGGCGTGGCATGGGGGCCAATCAACATACCGTAACCTCCTGATTCATTGGCGGGTTTGACGACCATTTTTTCGATATTGGCCAGTACATATGCTTTTTCGTCAGGATTCACACATCGATAGGTAGGTACATTTGACAGCAAAGGCTCTTCATCAAGGTAATATTCGATAATCTGTGGCACATAGCTATATACCACTTTATCGTCTGCCACCCCTGAACCCGGTGCATTAGCCAGCGCTACTTTGCCCGCTTTCCATGCGCGCATGAGGCCTGGCACACCGAGGGTCGACTCGGGATTAAATACTTCAGGATCGATAAAAGCATCGTCGATACGGCGATAGATAACGTCTACCTGACTGAGACCGTTTATGGTGCGCATATACACGCAGTTATCTTCATCTACGACTAAGTCATCACCCACCACTAACTCGGCACCCATCTGCTGGGCTAAGTAGGCATGTTCAAAATATGCAGAGTTATAAGTGCCTGGTGTCAAAACCACTATTTCAGGCTCTGGAATATCCCGTGGGGAAAGTGCGGCTAACATGTCGTATAAGTCCGACGGGTAATTATCTACCGGTAAAATGTCATATTGCCTGAACATTTCTGGGAATACGCGTTTCATCACTTGCCTATTTTCAAGCATGTATGACACGCCAGATGGGACGCGTAGGTTGTCTTCCAGCACGTAAACAGTACCATTTTGGTCCCGCACTAAATCTGAGCCACATATATGTGCCCATATCCCTAGTGGTGGGCTGAAGCCTTTACACTGGGGTAAAAAGTTTTTTGAATGGGTTAACAAATCTTTGGGAAAAATACCGTCCTGAATGATTTTTTGCTCGTTGTAGAGGTCATCGATAAACATGTTCAATGCTTTGACCCGTTGTTTTAGGCCTTTTTCAATTTGTTGCCACTCTTTGAGTTCGATAAGGCGAGGAACGATGTCAAACGGCCAAGCTCTGTCTATGGATCCTTCTTCGTCGTTGTATACACGAAACGTTATCCCCATCACTTTTATGGCTGAATCGGCAGCGGTTTTATATTCTTGCAGTTCTGCATCGGAAAGGTCTTGTATGAAATCACACAAGTCTGTTGCATAAGTCCTCGGCTCCCCAGGACGTTTAACTAACTCATCGTGAAATGGGCCTGTGTCGTATTTATTCCAATTAATCGGCATACTGAGATCTCCATCTTGCTAGTTGCATATTTAGTATACGGATTTAGCTCGTTTTTGATACAAAAAGTCTTGACGTTTATGCTGGGTTCTATTCAAATCATAGGCAATTAGTCGATCGTTATAGCTACATCTTTGGTAGACCGTTTGGGTAAAATTAAATGACATATTGTTTAGCAGTAAGTGTGGACGACGGGCTCGTATTTGCGTCAGATTCGCGGACCAACGCCGGGGTGGATTATGTCGCTACCTATAGTAAAATGAGTCGTTTTGTTTTTGAAAACAATCGTGTTTTGGTGTTATTGACCTCCGGTAGTCTCGCGACATCACAAGCGGTGGTGAACGGCATTAAGCGGGATTTAAACGATCCTAAAGCAGACTTCGATATCAGTCAGGGACAAGATTTACACGAGGTCGCTCAGTACATAGGTAAGTTGAGCCAAAATGAGCAGCGCTTACATGCCCAAGCAATTGAAAAGTCCAACGCTAATAATGAATCGAGTTTTATTCTCGGTGGGCAAATAGCCGGACAAGCCTGTGAAATATTTCTTATTTACCCACAAGGTAATTTTATTTCCGCTTCAGCAGAAACCCCATATTTGCAAATAGGGGAAAGCAAATACGGTAAGCCTATTTTGGATCGAATCATTAGCTCAGACTTGTCACTTTCAGACGCAGCCCGCTGTGCGGTTATCTCCCTCGACTCGACCATGAGAAGTAACGTGTCAGTTGGCCCCCCGCTCGAATTGGCATTACATAAACAAGGTGTTTTTCAGGCTCCTGAACACTTAGTTTTAGAGGGAAATAGCGCAGACTACCAATCTCTGCAAGCTTATTGGAACGAGGGAATGAAGTCAGCGTTTAATCAACTACCCAAGTTAGACTGGGATAAATACGACCTTTAATCCTGTTGGTCAGCGATGACTTCATGTACAAACCGAAGCTTGTCTAACGCGGTAATGGAAATTACGAAGGGGTAGGCATCGTCCATTCCCATGCTGCGATTTAAGCCGTTTAACGCCCTTGTTAGCTGACACCAGTTATCAAATATATGCGTAAAATTAGTGGCAATATAAGCCTGGTCGTGCAATTTCTCTGCGGGAATAGGGTTAACAATTTTATTTCCGGCCAGCGAGAAATCAAAATCGTTGGCGGTTTCCAGTGTGTCTATCATATGCAGATAATGCGCCCAGGTTTCCGCCCAGTCTTCCCAAGGGTGCATACTGGCGTACGCGCTGATCCACACGGTTTGCCAATTTTGGTTTGGTCCATTTTTGTAATAGTCTTGCATGGACTCAACGTAACCTAATCGTTCATCACCGAACAGTTTTCTAAACTCAAGAATTTTGTCACTTTTGGCGATCAATTTGTCCCAATAGTAATGACCTGACTCGTGCCTAAAATGGCCGACTAAGGTACGATAACGCTCCCCCATTTTTTCACGCATATCGATACGGGCACTGTGATCAGCTTCACTTAAATTGATTGTGATGAGTCCACTGGCATGGCCTGTGGTCACAAAGTTCTTTACGGTGAGTTCATTACCATATTGATCTTCAATTTCATCTCTGAGGAAAGAGAAGCTAAGACCCGACGGGTTACTCGATGTCTTACCCTCGATAGGCAGGCCCAGCGTCATCAGGATATACAGTAAACGGCGTTTACCTTGCTCCAACCTGAACCACAATGTCATGTTTTCAGGGTCGTCTAGATTCGGAATGATGTCGTTAAGGCGACAAGACAGACAATAATCATGCTCATCGTCATAACTTACCATCCAATTACAGGCATTATATTGGGAATAGTTTTTACATTTACGGTACAGCTTGCCATTGCATGATGCTTGTAAATTTCCGTACTGGTTGGTGGTAAAAGCACTTAATTTTACTTCATCGGGGATAAAGCCAAGCATAAGGCCACAGGCGACACATTTAGAATTGGCAAAATGTAATGTGTTAGCGCATTGACAGGTAAATGTTTTCAAACGGACGCTCCAAGTTTTCGTCATAGGCAATGTTGACGATATTGGATTGTAACAAGCAAGTGGATTTATCCTAATAATACTTGCTGTAATTAAATTATTATTCAGCCAGTGACACGACCCCATTTCAATGTGCAAATCTAACCTTGGCTCCTCATGTTATGAAACACGGGGTATTTGTGAGCATGTGGTTAATATTGCTTTATCAAGTTGTTGTTATGCAATAAATCAATCCGCTTACTAAAAATTAGCATTGCACTTAGTGTATTAACTTGGTTACCTTGCGCCTCCGGCATAGCTTCCAGTCAGGGATCTGAATAAGCTGCGCCATTAATTTTCTGCCTTTCTCATGGGTTTTTATTCTGGAGTAACTATGGATCGCCGCGCCGCTACGTCCGTTATTTTTGCTGGGTTCTTCTTGCTCGGTATGGTTTTCATCTTGTGGGGAATTCTGTTGCCTGATTTAGCCAAGAGCTTGGCTATGAACGAAGTGGTAAGTGGCGCCTTTTTCACTTTAATATCAGTGGGTATGATCCTAGGGGCTATTTTAGGTGGCAAATACGCGCAAAAATTTGATTTTATGTCGCTATTTGCCGTTCTGCTGGTGTGCGTTACTCTATTATTACTCGCAATCTCATTGGTGCAACATTGGCTTTGGTTGCTGATAGGCGCGCTGGTATTAGGTGTTTTCAGCTCAAGCTTGTTTACCATCGGCCATACTGTGATTGCCCGCTTACATGCCGAACGTCGCTCAGCCATGATGGGCTTTATGGATTTCATGTTTAGCTTGGGTACCTTGGCTGCGCCTTTTTATGTATCTGGTTTGTACTTGGTGGAGCATGATTGGCGCTGGCCGTTACGTATTTTAGCCATCGGGCTATTGATGCTTGCTGCCTATACATGGCGAGTGGCCCATCAAGGTAAGAAACTTGTGGCGCCGGAAGAGGCGAGTAAAAATCGTAAGAGTTTGGCTTATGGCGACATTATTCGCCGTCCGGTCTTTATTTTTTTAGCCTTAGCTGCGTTTGGTTACGGTATGGTTGAATTCGGTAACGCCAACTGGTTCGTTAGTTATGCGCAAAATGGCCATGGTTATAGTGGTGAGCAAGCACGCTTGGTTTTTGCCTTTTTCACTGCAGGTATGGTGGTAAGTCGTTTGGTTTTTGCTTTATTACTACGTTGGTTAACCAGTCACCGCTTAATGTTGATTCTAGCAACGATCATGGTCGTTGGCAGTTTTATGATTAAATTAGCGGTTGATCCTGTCGCCATGTCCTGGGGTAACTTTATGCTTGGCTTAGGTTTAGGCGGCTTATTCCCCTTGATGTTGTCCGCAGCAATGGATGTGGACAGTGACAACGGCCCAATTATTTCGGGTCTGTGTGTTATTGGTTCATCCATTGGCGTGCAGGTGGCTTCATTCAGTACAGGATTATGGGCGCATTTTGCACCGCTCACCACGGCATTTTGGGTGATCCCGATAGGTGGCGCATGGTTGTGGGTAATGGCATGGGGTTACAGTCGATTCGTTAAACGCCACATTGCCACCCAGGCTCATCCCTGAGCCAACGGGCTTAGGGCGTCGTTTATATTATCAGCGACATACATTCGGTTATCCTCAAATAGGATATGACCATCTTCGTGCCAAACGCTGGGTCCGTTGAGGGTTAAAGCAACATTTTCGATTAATTCACTGTTCAGGGTGGCAAAGAAAGCGGTGGCTTGAGCGTTCTCCTCGTTATAAGGGGTGTTAATGTTGGCGGTTTGGTTAATATCGTTATTAATAGCCACTAGCCCATCATCTGTTTTGCCATTTTCTTTGAGTAATTTCAAGCCAAAGGTCAGCTCGCTGATGCCCGATTGACTTAAGCCAAGTGTGTAACTTTAGGCATCTGCTAATGTTTGCGTGCGTAAATCGCGTAAAAACACAGCCGGATTCAAGTATGACTCTTGTTTGCCCACGACTACAAAGACAATACTGAAACACGATATCCGTGTTAGTTTTAAGCGAAGCACACCTGTATGGTAGTAGTTTAACTCGGCTAACTTGAGAGTAATTTCATGATAAAAAACAGTGCTGATTTTTTTAGTCGTGTCATGCAGCGATGGCTCCCTGACCCTTTCATCATTGCGATTATTTTGACCGCCATTGTATTTATGTGTGGATTGTTTATTGAACGACAATCAGTGACCGACATGGCAAATCATTGGGGTAATGGATTTTGGGCGCTATTATCATTTTCCATGCAAATGGTGCTTATTCTCGTTCTTGGCAGTATTTTAGCGATGAGTGTGGCGGTAAAAAAAGGGCTTATTTGGGTGGCTAAACTCGCCGCTACGCCCACCCAGGCAATCTTACTCGTAACGTTAGTCTCTATGTTGGCATCTTGGATTAACTGGGGTTTTGGATTAGTGGTTGGTGCGTTAGTCGCTCGGGAAGTCGCCACTGTCGTTAAGGGCGGGCATTTTCCGTTGTTAATTGCTTCTGCTTACAGCGGCATGCTGATTTGGCACTCTGGCCTGTCAGGATCCATACCGCTAAAGATTGCGTCACAGGACAGTGATGCGTTAGGTCAATTGCTTGCCGGTCAGACTATCCCCATGACGGAAACTATTTTCGCTTGGCAGAATTTAGTTATTGTTGCTGCGCTCGTGATCACCGTTCCTATTTTGAATATATTGATGCTACCCGATAAACACAAGCGGGTGAGTTTTCAGGTTAAACACAAAAATGTGCCTTCCATCGATAAGCGCGGTCTTACCCCTGCGGAAAAATTAGAGCACAGTCCCTTTATTAATTATTTACTTGTGATGCTTGGACTGGTGTTTTTATGGCAATACTTCATCCAAGGCAATGGACTGAGCTTGAACACTATTAACTTGTGCTTACTACTATTCGGACTGGCGTTACATGTTAGTCCTCATAATTTCTTAAACGCCGCGAAAGAAGCGATTGGCTATAGCAGCGGCATTATTCTTCAGTTTCCTATCTATGCCGGTGTTATGGGAATGATGGTTGGTTCTGGACTTGCCACTTCGATGTCACAGTGGTTTGTTGAAATATCCAGTGCCCAGAGCTTTCCCGTATACACTTTTATCAGTGCCGGGATAGTGAATTTTTTTGTTCCTTCTGGTGGAGGGCAATGGGCCGTTCAAGCACCCATAGTGCTTCCTGCCGCCACTGAGCTGGGTGTGTCCATTAATCACGCTGCAATGGCGGTAGCGTGGGGGGACGCATGGACCAATATGATTCAGCCTTTTTGGGCGTTACCCTTATTAGCCATCGCAGGGTTAAGCTTACGTCAGATCATGGGTTATTGTGCCGTCATTTTAATCTGGTCAGGTGTATTAATCAGCAGCTTGATTTATTTTCTATATTAAAGAACACCATCGCCCTTAATGTATTTTCATCGAAAAGTCACTACCTCACAGCATCTGTTTTATTGCAGCTATGACGCTGGTGGGCCATCTACGCCAGGCATTTTTCGAAAATACCCTAAGCCTTTTTGGGTGGACTTTTTGGCCGTTAGCCGGACGCGCAATATAGCCGGCTAGGTTAACGCCATAAACATGCCTATATACCGAAACTTTTGGGCTGTGGTTTGTCGGGAGTGCCTTCATTACCCGCCTATTGCTTTTCTATTGTTAAGTTAGTGACCAGTCGAGATGTTGCACTGCCTCGTATGCCACCAGAAACAGGCATAGTGTTTTCAGCAATCGCGCTGGAAGCGACCGAAAAATGCGTATTTCCGGTTAATATTCCATGGCTAGGATCAAAACCTAACCAACCTGTACCGGGTATAAAGACTTCTACCCAAGCATGTAATTCATAGATTGGCTTTTCCATATCAAAATAGAAATAACCGCTGACAAAACGTGCAGCAATCCCATAATGACGTAGTAGGTTAACTTGCATCCATGACAAATCACGACAAGAGCCTTTTTTTATTTTAAAGGTCTGATCGGGTGATAGCGGTGGGCCATCTTCGCGATATTCTACGTTGAAATCCTGATGAATTTGCGAGGTCAGGTTGGTTAAAAAAGCAATGGTATTAAAGTGTGATGTGTTGAGTATTGCCTCTGCATACTCGACTAATTCCTCAGTGAGGGGGGATTTTTGTAAAGCAGCAAACAGTATTTGATATTGATGATCTGAATAGGTGAAGGGGATACGGTTAAAGGCATCCGGGTGAATAATAAAGTTAAACGGGTTATAAGCTTTGTTTTGCACATGGCTTTCTACCTCAATGGTAAGAGTGTTTGTTAGTTTTCCAAACCAGCAAAAGTCGATCACATTATGTTCCTCGTCTTCGATCACACTATGCCCTTCTGGTTCGGACTTTAAGGCTATTGAAAAGTGTGTGACGTCAATGTAGGACGTTTGCTTCGGGCGAAATCGCAAGTAATGGGGTTCTAAAAAGACTTTGTCATCAAATATATATGTCGTCTCATGGATTATCTTAAAATTCATGTGGCTCTCCATAGTTAAGTGAACATCTACGTCAGGTGTTGGCAATTGACGCTACTAGTCGATTAAGTCGCTGTAACACCCACATTCGTTGCAAAGGAGAAAAAGGATTTGTATGCAGGCCTAAGTAGGGCGATGAATGTGACACATCGTTTCATCCAAACTTGGCTCAGTCATCTCACCTTAGGTCTTACAGGCTATTTTTTGCTGCTTGGCGCTTAAGTATTTAAGCTCGATTATGGCCTTGTGGCATGGCACGACTATGCAACAATATGAGGTTGAATAATAGCATATATACTAAGAGGGTATCGCTTAGAGTGTTCAATGTTTGGAGCTGGTGGCCTTTGCCGTCGCATGAATACGATCGTTTGAATAGGGGGTTTGGGCTAGTTTATATGACCCTGGGTAACCGACGGTCATTGTGCTAAGCAACAGATTTCAAGCATCGTTAAATGTTGCCCCTGCGTGAAAGCAAACTCTGTTACACTGCGCTTTTTTGTCGGTTGAGAATATGTATGTGGATTTGCCCTGCTTGCCAGTCACCTTTAACGTTAACTGAGCGCACCTATAAATGCATTGCTGGGCATACTTATGATGTGGCGAAGGAAGGGTATGTTAATTTACTGCTTGCGCAGCATAAACGCAGTAAAGAGCCGGGTGATAACAAGCAAATGGTTAACGCCCGACGTAGCTTTTTAGAGCAAGGCCATTATCAACCTTTAGCCCAAAGGATGGCAGAAGTGCTCGCTCAGTTTGCTGATTTTTCAAGGCAAGTTGCAGTGGATAAACCTGGCGCTGAACCCATGGGTAATCTATTTGATGCGGGGTGCGGGGAAGGATATTACTTGAACCGTATTCTGACTGAGCTTAACGCGGCTCTAAATTCGCCAGGCATTAATGGCGCCGGGTTAGATATTTCAAAAATTGCGGTGCAAAAAGCGGCAAAAAAATATCCACAGAGTGAATTTTGTGTTGCTAGCAGTTTTGCCATACCTGTGCCTAGCGCAAGTCAGCACGCGGTTATTCAGGTCTTTGCACCAAGCAGCGAACAAGAGGTGTTACGGGTATTAGCGGAAGGAGGCATGTGGCTACAAGTCAACCCTGCGGCAGAACATTTAGCCGAACTTAAAGCCTGTGTTTATGCCGCTCCGGCTGAACATAAGCCGTCACCGCCAGTGCCTGACGGATTCGAGTTATGCCATGAAGAAACACTGACCTTTGAATTCGATTTAACTGAACCTGAGATGCGTATGAACTTATTGATGATGACGCCGTATTATTGGTCTACGTCGGTGGAAAATACCCAAGGTATCAAGGGTTTTTTGACCAAGGTGAGCGCACACTTTTCTTTGCGTATGTTACGGAAAATCAACCTGGTGGCATAAAAAAGCCTGCAGTTGCAGGCTTTTTTCATGAGGTAATTTTTGTTGGCGCTTTAGTGCTTAGCGGCAAAGCTACTTAAGCGTTTAATTGCTTGGCTTAAAAGGCGCGTATCAGCTTCATCAGGCAACTCTTCACCTGTTTGCAAGTTGTACACTTTACTGTTGCCGTTGCTGGATACTTCAATACGCTTGTTATTTTGTATCACGATAACCATGCGCTCTTGGGTTGTAACCAGCCAATCCCGCCCTGGATTACTTAAGTCACGTCCCGTACTGTAGTTTTGCGTCGGCGCGTTGCAGCCCAACATATTAAGCATGGTAGGGGCCAAGTCTTCACTGCTTGCAAAGTCAGCATGAAGCTCAGCGTTGCTGTAAAGATACTTTTCGCCGGATGCGCTGTCTTTGACAACGAATACTTGATATTGCTGTAGTACCGACGGATCAAGCAATAAACTATTCAGTTGTTTACTATCTACAAAGCCTATCGCTAAATTTGTATTACCCGACGTTACGCCCTGCTCAAAATTAGACCAATCTTGACTGAATTGCTGAGTTTGTTTGCCTGCATCAAGTTCGCTGGCATAAATGCCAACTTGTAAACCGAGAGCGGTCGGCAGGTCGAGCAAGATGGGTATTTTTTTACTTAACACTTGATGATAAAGCTCAGGTAACCCGAACAAATAACCACGTTGCGCGTCACGCATGGACGAGCGGTCAGCGTAAAGCGGTATTTTACTGCGTAACTTGGTTTGGCTAGCGAGCTTGGTGACGTCATTATCGACCAGTAGCAAAACTTTTTTCTGAGCCGATACTGAGCAATATAGTGGTGATAACGGGTAGTTAATCAGACTAATTCGATCATCAAACTGCAGTTCTAGTCTTTGCTCGTAGTTGTCTCTATCCAGTAGATCATAACGTGACATCAAGGTTTTTGCTGTCGCGGGGTAAGACAAAGGAAACAAATCATCTTGTTGTACGATAGGGTGATACAAATTAGCATCAGCCCAGATGTGTAGGGCGTGACTAGAAACAAAGCAGACGACAAAAAAGCTACTAATGGGTAAGGCTAATTTACGCTTTTGTAAGCGAGCAACCCTTTTCCATAGTGCATTTGCTAAGACTAACTGTGCAGACAACCAGAATATAAATATGAGGAAGAAGAACGCCCAGCGTTGCCAACTAAATAAGGATATCGCTGTGTTCGCCTCAGTTCTAAGCAATTCGGCTGTTGAAAAACTCAGATGCACAGCATATTTGTTGTACAACAGTGCATCAAATCCAAGCACAGCTAAAGCTACAGCCGCAAGTACTGCGCTGATTGCTTTAACCGTTCTGGCGCTGGGGACCAAATAACAAAGCGGCAGAATGAGTATGATAAAACCAAAGAAAGTCAGAAACCCAATATGACTGATCCAGTTGGACAGTAAATAGGTGAGCCCCAGAGGGGTTTCAGGCGCGGGCGAACTAAATATGTATACACTGGCGATGGCGATCGCCAAAATCATATTTGAAAGCGCAAACCAATGGCCCCAAGTAACTAACTGTGTGACTAATTTACGTCTAGGCGTTTCTGTTAAGATCATGAATTTATCTATTTAGCATTGATACTTTTTAAAAGTACTTGTGTAAACTTATCAGCCATTTCACTGCGCTGACTTGCGTTAACTTGTTGCATAAAAATATTAGTGATGACATTACCCAGCACCATCAGCGATAAATCGCGACTGGTTTGATGCTTTTCTAAAGCGATGATGATGTCGTGCATAACGTCTTCAAATTGGGTGTCTGAATATTTAGAATTTTGAGGCATGTTTTTTCTCGCAAAGATAATGCCGAGATAGTAACAATGGTCTGCTCAAAATGCGAGTAATGCGCAAGGCTGGCAGGTAAATAGTCAATGATAAGCGGTGAATTTGCCTTACACATTAAATCTGGTTTGTGGTTTTTAACCTGCAAATCGCTAACTGAATTAAAGGAGCCAACGTGAGCGCACTCATTCGCCACTTTGTGGTACATCAACTTGCGATAAATGATCAGCAACAGCTGACACTCGTTCCGCGCAACAGCTGTTTCTCTGTGACAGCGGAAATTGAAGATTTAGCCCAGCAAATTAACCATGCTTTTAATACCAAACCAGGTAAAGGGGTAGGTGGGTTTGTCGAACAAGGCGCTGAGCCAGTGCAAGATGAGGACGGTGAAAATGTGCCCGTAAGCCCATTTCAAGATAAACTTAATGCCATGCTGGCCGATCCTGAGCAGTTCGTAGATTTCAGTATACAAAGCAGCGAGATGCTGAAAAAAACCATGACCGACATGGCGAGCATAGAGACTGGTTTTGTGGTCTTTAGCCATTACGAGTTTTTGGCGACCGAATATTTGATGATCGCGATTTTAAATACTAAACAACACGTAGAAATCAACCGTGATTTGGAACTTAGCAGTAGTGATCACCTCGACTTAGCCAAGATGCAGCTCGCAGTGCGGATTGATTTAACTCAGTTATCAACCACTCCAGAACAAAGTCGTTATGTCAGTTTTATCAAAGGACGTATGGGCCGCAAAGTCTCAGATTTTTTCATGCACTTCTTGGGCTGTGAAGAGTTAGTTGATATTAAACAGCAAAATAAACAACTACTTAGCTCAGTAGATGATTATTTGGCGTCTGAGCAGATGGACCCAGGTGAAAAACAGGCCACGCGCAAAACTGTATCTGAGTATTACAAAGAAAAACTCGATGCAGGTGAAGATATTCAACTGAAGGAATTAGCCGACAAACTGCCAAAAGAAGCGGATGGTGATGATTTTTATCAGTTTGTTGCCAACAGTGAAACGCCCATCGAAGAACAATTTCAGGCAGATCGTAGCGCGTTGAAAACCCTAGCGAAATTCAGCGGTCAAGGGGGCGGTATCAGCCTCAGTTTTGAGCGTAATTTATATGGTGAGCGAGTACATTATGATGCGGGCTCTGACACCTTGATGATTAAAGGGATCCCACCAAATCTAAAAGATCAACTGCTCAAAGCACAAAAGTAAGGGTAATTTTGCGTTAATAATACATCTGCTTGATTGCTCAGGCGGGTGTAAACACATGATAAAGTTTTATAGCCGCGATATACTAGGCATCGTCTCAACAAAGGTATTCAGTCTGTTTTATGCAATTATTCGTTAACGATTTAACCGTTATGGATTTCTCTTATTTGTGCCCGAAGCGCGGCATGGTGGGAGAAAGTTGGATAGTCGACGTCATTTTAGATGGCGATTTAAATGAAGAGAGCATGGTGCTCGACTTTTCAAAGGTTAAAAAACAGCTAAAACATCTGATTGATGAATATGTTGATCATAAGTTGTTGATCCCCGTTGAGCACGAATATAGTCATATTTTGCGCGATGAGAAAAACGACCGGGTGAGTGTCGATTTCATGCGCCCCGAGGGGCGTTCACTTCATCTTAATTGCCCATCTGAAGCTTACGCATTTGTGTATTCAAAGCATGTAACCATGTCTTCTGTCAGTCAATATTTAAAGCAAGTCATTGCTACCCACTTGCCTGAAAACGTCGCTGGGATTGAACTAACCCTGCGTGCAGAAGTCATTAATACCCCCTATTACCATTACACTCACGGTTTAAAAAAACACGACGGCAACTGCCAGCGTATTGCCCATGGGCATCGTTCAAAAATCACTATTGTAGAAAATCAGCACGAAAGCCAAGAGTGGCAGCAATATTGGGCTGAACGTTGGTGCGATATTTATGTGGGCTCAAATGAAGACTTAGTCAGCCTTGATAAGGTCAATTTCGTTAAAAGTGACACGGATTTAACCCAGCACTATTTATTTGGCTACGAATCGTCCCAGGGCTGGTTTGAATTAGCGATACCTAAAGCAGAAACTGAAATGGTCGATACGGACACCACAGTTGAATGTTTGGCGCAATACATAGCGGATGAACAAAAACGCCTTGAACCGGAAAGTGATTTTAAGGTTTATGCGTTTGAAGGTGTTGGTAAAGGCGCAATTGCTTATGCATAAGTTCTTTTTTGGTGCCTTTGTTAATTTACTTTTTATGGTCGGTGCCCAAGCTGAAATGTTAGAACTACGGGGCGAGCTAACCCAAGGCAGTTTGCTGCGTGGCAGTGTCCCTGCGGGAAGTGAAATATGGCTCGACGGTAAAACAATTATGATTGGTGACGACGGAAATTTCGCTTTTGGTTTTAGCCGAGACGATAAACTGACTCATCAACTTAAATGGCGTGATCCCCAAGGGAAAAACCATGAAAAAAGCCTTATCTTAATTCCTCGTGAGTATGATATTCAGCGCATTGAGGGTTTACCCAGTAAGATGGTATCGCCGCCTGAAGCAGTACTTACCCGCATCAAACAAGATAACGTACAAGTCGCACAAGCTAGGGCTAAGCGTGATCGGCGAAGTGATTTTGCCCAGAATTTTATCTGGCCTGCTCAAGGGCCTATTAGTGGAGTATACGGCAGTCAGCGCGTGCTCAATGGCCAACCTAAACGTCCCCACTATGGCGTTGATGTGGCCGCACCTACGGGAACCCCAGTATATGCTCCTGCTGATGGCGTAGTAACGCTCTTTGTACCTGATATGTATTATTCTGGCGGTACCATGATTATTGATCATGGTTTAGGGGTGTCTTCGACATTTTTACACCTAAGTAAAGGTCTTGTTACAGTAGGGGACCACATTAAGCAAGGTCAATTAGTCGCTGAAATAGGTGCCACAGGGCGTGTTACCGGGGCTCATTTAGATTGGCGTATGAATTGGATGAATGTGCGATTGGATCCTGCTTTACTCGTGCCCAAACGTTAATTTCAATACAGGCGTATTTGACTCAGGGCATTTAAACTGCCCAAATTATTTTGCATCACACCTGATAACTAATTTCAGGTTCATTTCTCATACCCATGTTGCAATTCGGGCTAAAGCAATGCGCCTTTTCTGCGATAACCTAAGTAATCCATTCATTTAATCCTGCGGTCTTTTTGATGACGGCGGATATTGGTAGCAAAGGTTTGCAGCACACCCAACCGACACAACACAGTCAAACGATTAACCCAGCGTCTCAGGATCTTGAATTCAGCGGACAGCTTAATCGTGCGTCTCACCAAGGTGCTAACTTCGCTTTGCTGTTAGCAAGTTTGCAGCAAGATGTGTTGGCGAGACCCCATGTAGGTAAGGGAAGTGAACCCTCAAACCAACAGGTTGATGACATTCAATCTAACTACCCTGAGATACACCTGCAAACTCATGCACAGGACTGGCCTTTAGCAGATACGACGACGCACATATTACACAGTGATGGTATTCGTGGTGCTCAGTTGTGGTTGGCAATGCACCCACAACCATTATCACTGCATAACGATCCTTTTCATATTGATGACGATATTTATGCAAACTGTGATAGTCATACCCAAACGCGCTATTCACAGACTGAGGCTGAGGCGGGTAATGAAATCGTCGTGGATGAAACGGGTATTTTCGATTTACTTGAGGAAATAGGCCTGCAAATGCAGGCTTAAAAAGCGCAAGCCACAACATTGAGGCTTGCCTTGCGCAGATCGAAATTAACCGTCTTGGTTAATTTTCTGAGTGACTTCTTGCAATACCGCTTCAGCCTGATCCGTCGCTATTTGGCATGTACCTGCATTTTCGTGACCACCACCACCACGCTGTAGGCAGACCTCGCCAATATTGGTATTTGAGCTTTTATTAAGAATGGATTTACCGATAGCCAAAACCACGTTCTGCTTTTGGAAGCCCCACATTTTATGAATAGAAATATTACACTCAGGGAACAGGGCGTAAATCATAAAGCGGTTTGTGGCGTAAATAGGATCTTCGTCTTTTAAATCTAGCACCACTAGGTTGTCTTTAACGGTAGCACAACGTTTTATCTGCTCAATGGCTAAGGGACGATGCTCTTGATAGATTTTGATCCGCTCTTGCACGTCAGGGAGTTGAATAATTTCGTCAACACTTAGGTCAAGACAACAGTCGATAAGCTCCATCATTAGATTATAATTGGAGATGGTGAACTCACGGAAGCGGCCTAAACCGGTACGTGCATCCATTAAGAAGTTCATCAGATCCCAGCCTTGTGGGTCGAGCACTTCTTGTTGATTAAAGTTGGCTGAATCCCCTTTGTCTACGGCGTCCATTAGTTCATCTGAGATCTTCGGAAATTTATTTTTACCACCGTAGTAATCAAACACGACTCGGGCTGCTGAAGGAGCGGCAGGATCGATAACATGATTGTCATGGGCTTTATTACGTACCGTTTCACTGTGGTGATGGTCAAAGCACATATGACAACCTTCAACGTACGGTAGGTTCGTTAAAATATCTCGGGGACCCACTTCAATTTTGCCGTCTTGCATGTCTTTTGGATGAACGAATTTAATGTCGTCAATCATGTCCATATCTTTAAGCAAAGCGGCGCACACTAAGCCATCGAAGTCGCTACGGGTAATTAGTCGAAAAGTACTATTTGACATAATGCTCTCTTGGTTGTGGGTCTGAGTAAACTAAATTGACCTATTCACCTACTCAATACCGATAATTTTGGCTTACGAGCCAATCTTGGTTTTAAATCAGTCTAAAACGTAACAAAGGATTATTCAAAAAGTAAATCGCTGAAAAGTATTGATATTTAGTCTAACTATTCGTGCAGTTAAATTACTTTTGGGTAACAAATACTGCCAAGTGCTTGCTTATAAGCACTAATAAAAGTGTTTTTTAAAATTTATTTCAATTTCGATTAAACTTTTTGCTATGCAACAACGACTAACTAAATGACAGCGTAGTGAACTGTCGTATTATCCCTGGGCCGCCTCATGTTTTTCATGTTGCGGCTTTTTCCGTTTTATTGAGTACGTTTTTCCTCGCGTATGGTAAGCAACTCGCACATTGGGCATACCATTTACACTAGCTCTGAAGGCTGACAAAAATAGTAACCTTGACCGTAATCAACCCCCAGTTTTTTGAATGCTTGCATCGTTTTTTTATCTTCGACAAACTCGGCAATCACCTCTTGGTTTGAAGCAATCGCCATGTCACAAATAGATTTTACCGCGGTGAAATCTAAGGGATTATCCGTCATGCTGGTGATAAATAAACCGTCGATTTTAATTATTTCTGTTGGTAGCTCTTTAATATATGCGTAAGACGAATGGCCGCTACCAAAATCGTCTAAAGCAAAACGACAACCCAGGTTTTTGATGTTATCCATAAACTGGCGGGCTCTTTTAATATTAGTGATGGCTACTGTTTCGGTGATTTCAAAACATAATTTATGCGCGGGAATACAACCATTTTCAATGGTTTCAATAATAAACCTTTCCAATTCACCGTCATTCAATTTGTCTGCCAGCCCTTTGTTGGAAGAACTGCATTGATGTCTAATATCTCATTGATATTTCTATCGAAGGTAAGAGAGCCGTGTA
>TARA_R110001599_G_scaffold29107_2_pt1 | contig 40027 bp, 38 predicted proteins | sample TARA_R110001599 | Tara Oceans TARA_R110001599 (sample SAMEA4398360) | marine metagenome | biome: Polar Biome; feature: [MES] marine water layer (ENVO:01000295) within the mesopelagic zone...; material: water (ENVO:00002006), including particulate matter (ENVO:01000060) such as...... | reverse complement strand
CAAATCTGCGTAAATTCGGGCGTGAAAACGCGCCGAAAGTAGCGCACAAAACGATATACTCGTTGTGCGCTACAAAAACTGCGGCAAGTATAAAGACTCACCGGACTGCTTACCACTGTATGACCAAGGATATCGGCCATCAGCGTGAACATTTACGGCCAAGGCTGAATAAAATTCAATTCAGCCTAACCCACTTAGTCTTGGGGATAAACCGCGTATTCAACACCGGCCATTTTTTCAAGAACGCGATGAACCTGGCAGCTATAGCCAAATTCATTGTCGTACCAGCAATACAAAATGGCGCTTTTGCCGTTAACAATCGTGGCTTCACTGTCAAATACACAAGCGTGGCGAGAGCCCACAAAATCACTAGAAACAACTTCAGGTGAATTCGAGTAGTCGATTTGTTTACGCAGTGGCGAGTGTAACGCTACTTTGCGCATAAACTCGTTCAATTCTTCTTTGGTCGTAGCTGTCTTTAAATTCAGCTTCAGAATCGCCAGCGATACATTTGGTGTAGGCACCCGAATCGCATTACCACTTAATTTACCCAACATCGCCGGCAAAACTTTCCCAACCGCTTTAGCAGCGCCAGTTTCAGAAATAACCATGTTCAGCGGCGCGCTGCGCCCACGACGATCACCTTTGTGGTAATTATCGATAAGATTTTGGTCATTTGTGTAGGAATGAACTGTCTCTACGTGACCATTCTCAACACCAAACTTATCGTCCAGCACTTTGAGTGGCGGCGCGATAGCATTGGTAGTACAGCTCGCTGCCGAGATAATCGTGTCTTCAGGAAGGATTTGATCGCTGTTTACGCCATGAACGATGTTCTTCATATCACCCTTACCAGGCGCAGTCAGAATCACTTTAGCGATACCTGGCCGACCCAAGTGGGTAGACAGGCCTTCTACGTCACGCCATTTACCTGTGTTATCAACCAAAATAGCATCATTGATACCATAGGCAGTGTAGTCGACTTCTTCAGGTGAGTTCGCGTAAATCACCTTCACTTCTACGCCGTTAGCAACAAAGGACTGACGCTCTTCATCAACCCGAATAGTGCCATTAAAAGGCCCGTGAACTGAATCGCGACGCAGCAAGCTAACACGCTTAACCAAATCGTTTTCAGCGCCGCCATGACGAACAACGACTGCACGCAGGCGCAAATTCGCCCCACCGCCAGCCTTTTCAATTAACAGGCGAGCAACTAAACGGCCGATACGACCAAAACCGTAAAGCACCACGTCACGTGACGGACGAACGGGTTCTTTGGCGCCGCCAATCAAGTTCTCTACCTGACTGCGAACAAAGTCTTCTACCGATAAACCAGCCGCTTTGCCGGTTTCTTCGTAAGACACTGCAATCCGACCTGCATCGATATGTGCAGTACCGAGATCTAACGTGGCGAGTGCTTGAATAATCGGAAAGGTTTCAAATTCTGAAATTTCATTTTGCTCTACCTGCCGCACAAAGCGGTGGGCCTGCATGATATCTAGCACCGAAAGGTTAACCAGATTCTTTCCATAGATGTAGGTTTTAACGTTATTGCTACGGTATAGCTTACCTATAAGAGGGATCATTCCCTCCGCTAACGCTTCGCGCTCTTTCCAATCGGCGAAATAATCATCAGGACGCTCACGTCTTCTTTCAGTCACAGCAGATACCCTTTGAATGGAGGGGGGAGAAAATTGTGCGCGTATTATCTTTATTACTGCGCCTAAGTTCAACCGCCCATCGCCATCTCTGCAATGTAATAACTACCAATAGCGGGTTACAATGCCTCGTTTACCGCTAACCTAAAGCAGAATTTTCCCACAGTGATTGAATTACCCGTAATTAAGTCTCTCCCCAAAGCTGGCGTGTTGCGCTGGGGTCAATGCCCCGCGGCAAGCCACGGTCTCGTTGCCGCGGAACTAGCCAGAGCACTGCAAAGCCCGGTGTTACTGCTAACGGCCGACACCGCTTCAGCCTACCAGCTTGAGCAAAACCTGCGGTTTTTCGCTGCCGAACTACCGGTTAGACTGCTCCCAGACTGGGAAACCCTGCCCTACGACAATTTTTCGCCCCACGAAGATATCGTCTCTGAGCGTTTGCGCACCCTCGCCGAACTACCAGACATGGTAAACGGCATTTTAGTCGCACCAATTAGCACATTAATGCAGCGTATCGCGCCACCCGACTACGTTCGCCAACACAGCCTGCGGCTCAAACTGGGCCAGAACATCGATATCAACCGATTTCGGCTTGAACTAGAGAAAAGCGGCTACCGCAACGTTGACACTGTTTACCAACATGGTGAATACGCTAGCCGCGGCGCCATTATTGACGTTTACCCGATGGGTAGCGACTTGCCCTATCGCTTAGACCTCCTCGACCAAGAAATTGACAGTCTGCGCAGCTTCGATCCAGAAACCCAGAGAGGCCTAGAGTCCGTTGACGAAATAAGCCTACTGCCAGGCAAAGAATTCCCTCTAGACGACGACGGCATTGCCTTATTCCGGCGCCAGTGGCACGAACGTTTTAATGTTGACCACCGTAAATGCCCGATTTACCAAGATATCAGCGACGGGATCGCACCAGCAGGTATCGAATATTATCTTCCTCTATTCTTTGAAGAAACCGGCACGCTATTCGATTATTTACCGTCCTCAACATGGGTGCTTAACGCCAGCGGCATCGAAGCAGCTGCAGAGCACTACTGGCAAGACATACAGCAACGCTATGAACAGCGATTAGGCGACTTACAGCGGCCAGTTCTGCCACCTGCCAACGTATTTCAGACTGTGCCTGAATTATTCGCCACCCTGAAAAACTACCCGCGCATCAGCCTTAACAAAGAAACACTACCGGCGACTGCCGGCAGCGTTAATTTCGCGATTGAAACCGCACCCCCACTTAATATTGACGCCAAACACAGCGACCCCATTGCCGCACTGCGAAATTACTCCGCAAACCGTAAGGTATTGTTGTGCGCTGAATCCGCCGGCCGCCGGGAAGCGCTAATTGACCTGCTGACACGCCACAAACTCAAACCGAAATCATTCACCAGCTGGCGAAACTTTGCCGACAGTGACGCCCAGCTAGGCATCACAATTGCGCCCCTAGACGAAGGAATCTCAGGAGGCTCGCCCCAAGCGTTCGCCCTCATCGCCGAGTCACAATTGTTTGGCAAGCGAGTCTCACAGAGTCGTCGCCGCAAAAAAGCCGCGGCGAGCACCGCCGAGAGCGTGGTTAAAAATTTGGCCGAATTGCGAGTCGGCACACCAGTGGTACACGCCGATCACGGCGTCGGCCGCTACCTTGGCCTACAGTCACTGAACATCGACAATCAAAGCAATGAATTTCTTGCTCTAGAGTACGCCGATGGCGCCAAGCTCTATGTACCAGTGGGTTCACTGCAATTAATCAGCCGTTACAGTGGCGCCGACGACGACACCGCGCCACTGCACCGACTAGGCACTGAGCAGTGGAGCAAGGCCAAGCGCAAGGCTGCGGAGAAAATTCGCGATGTCGCCGCCGAATTGCTGGACATTTACGCCCGCAGAGAAGCCCGCGAGGGGCGCGCCTTTGAACTCAGCGATCTAGATTACAGTCAATTTGCCGACGCCTTTCCGTTTGAAGAAACCCCTGATCAGCAAATTGCTATTGAAGCCGTGCTCAGCGATCTAAAATCAGCCCGCCCCATGGATCGGCTAGTTTGCGGCGATGTGGGCTTTGGGAAAACCGAAGTTGCCGTGCGCGCCGCCTTTGTCGCCGTGCAAAACGGCACCCAGGTCGCCATCCTGGTACCGACCACATTGCTCGCTCAACAGCATTTCGAGTCATTCCGAGACCGCTTCGCCGACTGGCCCGTGAATATAGAAGTTCTTTCGCGATTTAGAAGTGCCTCTGAGCAAAAAGGCGTGATTGCCGAACTTGCCGCGGGCAAGGTGGATATATTAATTGGCACCCACAAATTGCTCGGCAATGATATTCGCTACAAAAACCTAGGCCTCGTTATTATTGATGAAGAACACCGCTTCGGAGTCCGTCAAAAAGAAGCCTTGAAAAACCTCCGCGCCGAAGTCGATGTATTGACCATGACCGCGACGCCTATTCCGCGCACATTAAACATGTCGATGGCCGGCATTCGAGATCTATCAATAATCGCCACCCCGCCCGCTCGGCGCTTATCGGTCAAAACCTTTGTTAGAGAGTCCGACGACGGCTTAATTAAAGAAGCTATACTCCGAGAAATTCTTCGCGGCGGCCAGGTTTACTACCTCCACAACGAGGTTAAAACCATCGAAAAAACCGCTCGAGATTTAGAGGCAATGATCCCAGAACTTCGGATTGGCGTGGGCCACGGCCAAATGCGCGAGCGCGAACTCGAACAGGTGATGAGTGATTTTTATCACAAGCGCCATAACGTCCTTGTTTGCTCAACCATTATTGAAACCGGTATCGACGTCCCAAACGCCAACACGATCATTATCGACCGCGCTGACAAATTTGGCCTCGCCCAACTTCACCAGCTACGTGGCCGGGTCGGCCGCTCGCACCACCAAGCCTACGCTTACTTACTAACGCCGCCAGAGAAACAACTTACCGGCGACGCCCAAAAGCGCCTTACTGCCATCAGCGAAGCCGACACCTTGGGCGCAGGTTTCACGCTTGCGACACAAGACATGGAAATTCGTGGCGCGGGGGAATTGCTCGGTGAAGGCCAAAGCGGCCAAATTCACTCCATTGGTTTCACTCTGTACATGGACATGCTCGACCGCGCGGTAAACGCAATCAAGGCCGGCAAAAAAATCAATTTAGAAGACAACAACGCCGATCACATCGAAGTCAATTTGCGCCTACCGGCGCTGATACCGGACGATTATTTGCCCGATGTCCAAAGCCGTCTAATGCTCTACAAGCGGATTGCGGGCGCGGCCAACAGCCACGAATTGCGAGAACTGCAGGTTGAAATGATCGATCGTTTTGGCCTACTACCAAATCAGGTCAAAAATCTATTTCGCTGCGCCGAAATCAGACTCCACGCCGCGGCGCTAGGCCTGAGTAAAGTCGAAGCCTCCAACCAAGGTGGACGAGTCGAATTTGGCGACGACACCCAAGTTCATCCGCTGAATATCGTTAAACTCGTGCAATCTGCACCCGCAAGCTACCAACTGGATGGTGCTAATGCCCTTAAATTCCGCGAACCTTTAGACGAACCAACACAGCGCTTTGAATTTATTGAAGCACTATTGGTCAAGCTAGAAGCAAAACACTAGAATTACAGGCGCACCACCGCGTTTAAAATATGAGATCGAACACTATGAGCAAAACTGATCACCGCTGCTATGCACTACTCCTATTGATGCTTTGGGGTTTCAGCGCGGCTGCATTCGGCCAAAATAATGATCGTTTTCATATCGACATGGTGATTTACGGCAATAATGATCCCGCAAATATGTATGAAGAAGAATGGCCAGACAATGTGCATTTGCGCTACCCGCGAAACTGGGTGCGCCTGCAATCAAGCACCGGCGCGAGTTCTCCTCGTATTGTTGATAGCAGCGATCCTGAATTTGCCAAAGCAGCCAAGTCGCTACGAATGTCCTCTCGCTATAAACCCTTGTTCTTAGCAAGCTGGGAACAAGACCTTAAGCCACGCAAAAAAGCCCCGGCCATTTTAATCCAAGGCGGTAAACGACACGGTAAACACTACGAGCTAGAGGGTTATGTTCGAATTGCAGTAGAGCGCTATCTGCATCTGGATACCAATCTTTGGCTGGTAAGCTATGGCAGTCGCGGTGGTGATTACTACCTGCCCCACCAACCGCAAAGTTATGACGAAGTCGAAGAGCCGTTGCCATTAGCGAATCAAGGCTTTGCCACCACGCCCGAGTACGCCCAATTCAAGGAGCAAAACCCTGGATTTCAGGCCAATACGCCCTACCAGCAAAACACCGACAACCCGATTGAACAGATAGTAGTCATGAAACAACACCGGCGGATGCGCAGCGACGAGCTGCACTTTATCGATCACCCAAAATTCGGCGTAATCATCAAAGTAACCAAAATTCCCCCGCCAACTAATTAACATTAGACCAGCACTTAGCCGAGTTATTAGCCTCGGCTAAGTTATTAGCAAATCAGATGATCTAATACTCGGCAATACAGTCGGCAAGAATAGCCTTTACCTGCAACATGCCGGTATCAATAACGGCGCGAATATCTTCCATCGTAATCAGATTATCGCTCAGTCCCGCCCCTGGATTCACGACCAACGACACTGAAGCATATTCTAAACCAGCCTCTCTCGCGAGCGCGGCCTCAGGCATTGCGGTCATACCGACGATGTCGTTACCGTCATTTGCCAGTCGCCTAATCTCCGCGGCCGTCTCCAAACGCGGGCCCTGCGTCACGGCATACACGCCATAGTCTTCGAACGCAATATTGGCATCAACAGCAGCATTAGCGAGTCGAGAACGCAAATCCTGGCTGTAGGGATAGCTGAAATCGATATGCTCAACCTTGCCATTCTCACCATCAAAAAAGGTGTGCGCACGGCCCCAAGTGTAATCGTTAATCTGGTCCGGAATGGCAATAACCCCCGCCACAAAACGCTCACTAATACCACCAACAGCGTTAACCGCAATAACGGCGTCTACACCCGCCTGCTTGAGCGCTGAAATGTTTGCGCGATAGTTAATCGCATGCGGTGGAATTTCATGGCCGTGACCATGCCTAGCAAGAAACAAAAATTCAGCCGATTTATAACGTATTCGCTGTAGCATTGCGCTAGGCACACCAAAGGGCGTTTCAACTGCGGTTTCTTCTAACACTTCGGCGCCAGGCCAATCACACAAGCCTGTTCCGCCAATAACCGCTATTGTTTTAGTCATTTTTTAACTCCGCAATCCGCCCTTGGGCATTTTCAATTGTTATGGGATCCATCTTAACCGTGGTGGTCGGAAACGCTACATCACCGCCGAGCTCATGAATAATCGCGAGTATCTGCAATAACACATCTTGTTTTATTCGATGATACTCAACCCAATTAGTGGTTTTGGTAAAGGTGTAGACAAAGAAATCCAATGACGACGCATTGTATTTATTAAAATTTACAATCAATGTTTTGGCCAAGTCTATGTCGGCGTGATTTTCCAACATAGCCCGAACCTTATCGATAATCGCCGGTAACCGCGCGGCATCTTCGTAGCGCACGCCGATAGTTTCATAGATTCGGCGATTTAGCATTCGTGATGGATTTTCGACAGAAATTTGAGCAAAGGTCGCATTCGGTACATAGAGCGGCCGCTGATCAAAAGTGCGTATCCGGGTTTGCCGCCACCCGATATTTTCTACGGTTCCTTCAATATTTTTATCAGGAGAGCGAATCCAATCACCAACCGAAAACGGCCGGTCTAAATACACCATTAAACCGCCAAAAAAATTGGCCAGCAAATCTTTGGCGGCAAAGCCCACTGCGATCCCACCAATACCGCCAAAGGCTAAAACTCCAGATATGCTATAACCTAAATTTTGCAGAATCATTAATCCAGAGACGATGATCACCGCCGTGCGCACCAATTTACCCAATGCCATTACAGTAGTGCGGTCTATGGGTTCATCTTTCGCCGTATAGTCATCCGACAACAGGCGCAATTCTATTTGCCGTACCAGTGCCACCAAAAACCAAGCGAGTATTAACACCACACCCACAGCGCGCATTGAATCTAGCGCTGAAAAAATTTCTGCATCAGTTGACCGCCCAATAATTTCCAACACATGACTGGCGCCAACCGCCCAAACCATAAGTATTGCGGGCCGACGTGCGGCATCGAGAAGCGCGTCGTCCCACAGGTTGCGAGTTTTGGCAAACTTAAGCGCCAAACGTGCCATCAAGCGGCTAACAAAAAGATTTGCCGCTAAAATGATTAGCACGACAATAAACACATCACCCAACCACGGATATTGATCAGGTTGAAAACTGTCCCACCACTGTTTAAACATCACCGTTTTCCGTCATCCTGCCTATACAATTTCATTGTTAAGCCGCGCTGGCTTATACAAATGCACCATAAAAAATCAGTTTTAAAATAATGATAATAATCAAATATCAGAGCTAGCTTACTGAATATACAGTGAATTGTATAAAAGGCCTACCGCCACAATCCATACCCAATTAAGGACCCCGCAAAAATACCTACTAGACAGCAATTTTCTAAGTGTTAGTTTGAACCTAGGCTTTAGCAGAGGTGGCAATCATGACAAGACTAAGACCCCAAGTCGGAAACTGGTATAAAGATATCGAGACCGAACAACTCTTCGAAGTTGTCGCCGTAGACGACGGCAGCGACTCTGTTGAAGCACAGTTAATCGACGGCGAGCTCTGTCAATATGACATGGAGAGCTGGCGACAATTGAATTTGGAACGAGTAGAAGAGCCCGAAGATTGGCGAAACGCCTTTGAATTAAGTGACGATGACTACCGTTTTCTCGACGACACCATGGTCCCGGAAAACTGGAACAACCCGCTCTCAGAAATCGAAACAGACGTTATAAACGGCTTACTAGACGAATACTGACTGCAAGCAGCCGTCACCGACATTAATAAAAATACGTGCCACCCGTCTTAGTTACACTTTGACGGGTTTTTTATATCACCGAAAAATCAGCAGTTCCTTCCCATTTCATACTTGCTATCCATAAAACACTGTATATACTGACAGTACCTGTATAGATAAACAGATACTAAAATTATGGAAAAGCTCACAGCACGGCAAGCCCAAATTTTACAGTTGATCAAAGACCATATTGCGGACACGGGCTACCCACCTACTCGTGCGGATATTGCTCGAGTACTTGGTTTCCGCTCACCGAATGCTGCCGAAGAACATCTTAAGGCCCTCGCCAGAAAAGGTGCTATTGAGATCATTCCCGGTGCATCACGAGGCATACGCCTGCCAGAGTATCTCGGCATTCCAGTTATCGGCCGCGTAGCCGCAGGTAACCCAATTTTGGCAGAAGCTAATATTGAGGATTACTGCGATATGCCGGCGTCCATATTTTCGCCGAGTGCAGACTACTTTCTTCGCGTAAAAGGCGACAGCATGATTAATGTCGGCATTTTCGACGATGATCTATTGGCCGTGCACCGCACTAGCGAAGCTCGCAATGGCCAAATCGTCGTGGCAAGAATTGACAATGAAGTCACTGTTAAGCGTTTTCAACAACAAAAGAGCAAACACCTCATTGCCCTGATTGCAGAAAATCCGGACTACGAGCCAATTCAAGTGGATTTACGCGAGCAGGACTTTGCCATCGAAGGCTTAAGTGTTGGCGTATTACGGCGCGGGAGTTAAAAATATGACGTGTATAGAGCAGATCCCCCTACATTACGCATCTGAATCTGCGGTTGCGGCTGGTCAGATCACCGAAATCACCATGCACAGCGACGCTCACCTGTCTAAACCACTATTAGCGGCCATGCTAACCCAACTAAGCGCAAATTCAGACCAGCGCTGGCTTTGCTGGGTAGCTGATCGACCACTAAAGCCACTGCTCAGTGCATCGAACCATCAGCACGGCCGAAAAATACTGCAGGTTGTGTCTAATACTGATCGAGATTTAACTGAAATAGCCATCCGTGCCCTAGAGCGCGGCAAAAGCCATACCGTGGCAATGCTGCTCGAAAGGCCTCTACGCGACGATGAACGTCAGGCACTGGCCAATGCGGCCAAAGCAGGTGCTGCGGAGTGTTTAGTGATTTTAATGCAGGCCTAAGAGACCTAGAGTCCGAACTGCTGCCCTCAATTCAGAGCAAGCATAGTCCAAGCAGATCGTTAGTGGACAATTTTGGCCTGCAACTCCAGTTCATCAAGGTCGGCTTCGCCATCTTCTGCGAAGGCGTCCTCTCCGGCAGCGGCAGATACAGCTTCAATACCAGCTTGCACCATGGCGCGAGCTATTTCTAAGCATGAACCATTGATATGTTCTCTAGTTTCATCTGAGAAACGAATCGTCACTAGGGGGTTTTCATCACCTTCAGAACGTTGTAACACAACGTCGCCGTTAGCAAGTTCAACCAATTCTAAATATGACAGCACAAAGGATTCCTTGATATTTCTAGCGCCAACACGGCGCCGTTGTCCGTATTGTATCAAACCTCTTAAGCTAGATGCCAACCGCGGTTTATTTCAATATTCCATTAAGGTGGCGCGATGACGAGCAATCATCGATTTTAATTCATGCAGGCATGCTGCCAAATCAGGTTTTGGCGCCTTTTCAATTTGGCCATCCCAAGCTAACACCCCCCGCGGTGCGGGACTTGCAGCCGTCGTTTGGATGAAAGCGTAATTAACGATGACTTCTAGCCAGCCAGGCTCTACTTCCCGACCCGCTAACTCCTCCAGTTCTGGTGGAAGGTCATCTGCCACGAATGATCGCGCATTAAACTGCCCCTGGGGCAATGTCAGTGCAAACTTGGGCTGTTGGTCTATCACGTCAGCAAGATGGCACTGGTAGGCTAATAACAACTGCCACGCGATTGAATCGGTAGTGGCGCGCAGAATGTGCCCGCCCCACTCATTCGCATCCGTTGAATCAAGCTGACCAAGATACTGCTCAGCAAAATAGATGTGTAAATTGCACTGGCCGCGAAAGCTTTCTTTTAGTCCCGCCAATTACTTACTCACCTTTGTTTTCTTAGCTGGCTTTTTTGCCGCAGCAGTTTTCGTCGCCTTAGCCGCCTTTTCGCGCACTACCCACTTATCGTTTTCGTAGAACGCTGCCCAACCCGATGGCTTACCGTCAACTTCGGTCTGCACATACTGTTCTTTGGTTTTGCGACTGTAGCGAATCACCGCGTCACGCCCCTCTTTGTCTTTGGCCGGAGCCGCAAACAAAAAGGCGTACTTCTCGTCGATCTCACTTTGATGCGGCAGTATCTCTTTTACCAAAGGCGCCCGAGTTTCTCTGTTGCGCGGAAAACCGCTAGCCGCCAAAAACAGCCCTGCAGCGCCGTCGCGGAGAATATAATGGTCATCGACTTTTTCACATTGCAGCTCAGGCATCGGCACCGGGTCCATCTTCGGGGGAGCGGCTTCGCCGCTGCGCAGAAGCTTGCGGGTGTTCTTACACTCCTCGCCAGTACAACCAAAATACTTGCCAAAACGACCCGTTTTTAGCTGCATATCTAGGCCACATTTATCGCATTCGATAAGTGGACCTTCATAACCTTTGACTTTAAAACTGCCCTCTTCGATTTCGTGTCCACTACAGTCAGGATTGTTACCACAAACATGGAGTTTTCGCGTGGCATCAATAATGTAGCTTTCCATGGCAGTATTACATATTCCACAGCGGCGCTTGCTGCGTAAAACCTTAGACTCAGCCTCATCATCGTCGCTATCGATGCTGACAAAATCTTCTGCTGCGACAAGGTTTATGGTTTGTTTACAGCGCTCTTTCGGCGGCAATGCATAACCAGAGCAACCTAAGAACACGCCAGTACTGGCAGTGCGAATTTGCATGGTACGGCCGCAATTAGGACAGGGAATATCGGTCCCAGTAGGTAAATTATTCCGCATTCCTAGGCCTTCGGCCTCGGCTATCTCGAGCGTTTGACGAAACTCAGCGTAAAATTCGTTGAGTAAGTTCTTCCAATTCTTGCCGCCGTTTGCGACCTCATCCAATAACTCTTCCATTCTCGCCGTAAAACTGTAATCCAGCAGATTACTAAAGCTTTCAACGAGACGATCAGTGACAATATCGCCCATTTTTTCTGCATAAAAACGCCGATTATCAACACGCACATAACCGCGGTCTTGGATAGTAGAAATAATCGAGGCATAGGTTGATGGACGGCCGATACCACGCTTTTCGAGTTCCTTAACCAGTGCTGCCTCTGAATAACGTGGCGCAGGTTTCGTAAAATGCTGGGTGGGATCAAGCTTGATTAATTCGAGACGATCACCAACCTTCACGTCTGGCAATTCTTGATCATCTTCCTTTTTGCTGACATTTGGCGGCTGCACTTTCATATAGCCATCAAACAGCATTACTCGCCCGCGCGTACGGAGCTCATAATCACCAGCTGTCACAACGATTGACGTGCTGGTAAAACTGGCAGACGCCATCTGACATGCCACAAACTGACGCCAAATAAGAACATAAAGCCGTTCGGCGTCGCGCTCCATACCGGCCAATTGAGTCGGTTCGATATTGACATCAGACGGACGAATCGCTTCATGCGCTTCTTGCGCGCCCTCCTTGCTTGAATACGATTTAGGTGCATCCGGCAAATAAGACTTGGCAAAATTACTACTTATGTAGTCACGACATGCAGCGACCGCATCAACACTCAAATTTGTCGAATCAGTACGCATATAAGTGATGTAGCCCGCCTCATAAAGTCGCTGCGCCATCATCATGGTTTTCTTAACGCCAAAGCCAAGACGCGTGCTCGCAGCCTGCTGCAAGGTCGAGGTAATATAAGGCGCGCTTGGATTACTTTTTGTAGGCTTGTCTTCTCTCGCCGTAACGCTGTAGTCAGCGCCGCGCAAGGCCGTTGCAGCGGCCATGGCGTCGGCTTCATTATCGGGACGGAAATTTGCCCCCGCTTGCTTTTTAACTTCGAGGCGAAGCTGTCCCTTTTCTGATTTATTCTCGGTGTGGATTTGCCAGTATTCTTCAGGAATAAACGCCCGGATTTCCTTCTCGCGATCGACAATCAATCGCACGGCAACAGATTGAACACGCCCGGCCGAGAGTCCGCGAGCAATTTTTGCCCACAGTAGCGGCGATACCATATAGCCGACGACCCGATCCAGAAACCGTCGGGCTTGCTGGGCATTAACTCGGTCAATATCGAGTTCAGTGGGTTTTTCAAAAGCAGCCTGTATCGCCTTCTTGGTGATCTCATTAAACACGACGCGTTTATAGCGGCTATCATCGCCACCGATGGCTTCACGCAGATGCCAAGCAATTGCCTCCCCTTCGCGGTCCAAATCCGTCGCTAGGTAAATGGTGTCGGCATTTTCCGCTAATTTTCGCAATTCACTTACGACTTTTTCTTTACCCGGTAAAATTTCATAGTGCGCAGCCCAATCCTTTTCCGGATCAATGCCCATGCGAGCAATAAGCTGCTGTCGCGATTTCTTCTTTTTGTGTAATTCTTTCTCTTCAGGCGCCATTTTACGGGTTAATGCCGCCGCCTTAGCACGCTCTTTAGGATCTACCGTGCTCGCCTTGGCGCTACCACTTGTCGGCAGGTCACGGATATGGCCAATACTGGACTTCACGATAAACTCAGAACCCAGGTATTTGTTAATGGTCTTCGCCTTCGCCGGCGATTCCACAATAACCAAAGATTTGCCCATATTATCCTTCTGCAATTGAAATAAGTACGTGACGCCTTAGCGGCGAGAGGCGACATATATAAGTGTTCATTTCGCCAGGGTCAAGGGGATAGCCAAGGGTTTTTTTCCCCAAGCAGTTTAATCTAGTGCCCCATCATCGGCTTTAAGCAGCTCGAACCGCGCCACCATTTCCCCTTTATATTCAAGGAGTTCAGTAAACATTGCCAAAGGCCTAACCCACAGCGCCGCAGCACCGTAAAGTGGTCGATAAACAACGAGCAATTCTTCTGTCTCACTATGGGTGGCTACTTCATATACCTTGTATTCACCACCTTTATAATGCCGGTAGAGTCCTGCCGGTAGATTATTCGTTGCCAAAGTCTTTTTCCCCAACTGTTTCCAAGGCCCCTTTTTCAATAATACTGTTTAGGCACAGGGCAATATCTGCGACCATCGCCTCGTCAGCTTGTCGCTCCCGCCAATAAACATGGAGGCCGATCGGCGTGAATTCAAGCATCGTTGCATCATTCGGCAGCAATCCGCGAAATTCAGCGATGAGAGCCAAAACTTCTGGGCTGCAGGGCACTAAATCGTCTTCGCCCTCAGGAATGTCTAATAGCCAAAATTTCCACGATGGCAGCGGCTTTTTATTGTGTACCGGCCGCGTATAACAAACGCCGAAAACATCGTCCTCCCGCCGCACGCGTTCACGACGGGATTTCGGCATGGCCACAACCTTTACAGACAAGCCAGCGGCTCGCGCAGCAGCCCGCACCGCCGCTTGTTGCGATTGCCTGCGCGAGGGCAAAATCCAGATGATTGGCGCCAACATAAAGCCGATTACTGCAAAGCCAATGAGCCAAGCCATAGATTTCCTTTGTTAAACACTGGACAGTTGGCAGGCTTTATACCCTAATAAGCGAGTCAATTGCGAATATAGTTGGAGCATAAAATGCCAAATTATCAGCGAATCCTAGCCGCGATAGATCTCTCAGATGAGGCTGGCGGCGTCTTAGAGCGTGCCGCCGCTATGGCTAAACATCACGACGCCGAGCTGCATTTACTGCATGTAGTCGAGCCACTAAGTCTCGCCTACGGTGGCGATATACCCATGGATTTTTCAGAAGTACAGCTACAACTGCAGAAACAAGCCGAGGATGCGCTTGGCAATTTTGCTAAGAGGCTAAACCTCCCGAAAACACAATGCCACCTTCTCAGCGGCAGACCCGACGGCCAAATACACGAGCTGGCCAAAACCCTTGCCACCGACCTTATCATCGTCGGCAGCCATGGCCGCAAAGGCTTAGCCCTGCTGCTTGGGTCCACCGCAAATGGTGTACTCCACGGCGCCGATTGCGACGTGCTAGCCGTGCGTGTCGGCCAGCAAAGCTAAACTATAGGCGCTGGCTATTCCGCAAGGTCCAACCAGCGCTCCATCGCACCATCTAAATCAGCCTGAGTAGACGCGATTTTATCGAGCACCTCAGCTATGGTATTTGGGTCCTGCTGGTAGAATTCGGCATTACCCGTCTTCTCACCTAACTCCTCAAGACTCTTCTCTAACTTCTCAATTTTACTTGGTAAATTATCAAGCTCACGCTGATCTTTATAGCTAAGTTTACGGCTTTTTGTTGCCGCCTTAACGACTGCCGCCGGCTGTGATTCTGCGACCTTTTGCTGAAGAGCCGGCGCCGCTTTTTGCTGCGCAATACGACGTGACATATACGCCGACACTTCACTATAACCACCTATGTGCTCACTAATAACACCCTGACCTTCAAATAGCAGGCAACTACTGGCAACGCTATCCACAAAGGAGCGATCGTGACTGACAAGCAACACGGTACCGCTGAAGTCGACCAATAAACTCTCTAATAGCTCCAGGGTTTCCATATCTAAATCGTTGGTCGGCTCATCCATCACCAACACATTCGCTGGCTGACTAAACAAACAGGCCAACTGGACTCTTGCCCGCTCACCGCCGGATAAAACGCCAAAATGGCTGCGAGCCCGCTCAGGACTAAACAGAAAATCACCGAGGTAACTCATAATATGACGATCTTTGCCATTGATGGTCACGGCATCGCGACCTTGGCCAACAATATCCACAACGCGCTGACTCTCATCAAGGCGATCGCGAAGCTGGTCAAAATACGCTACTTGCAAATTCGTACCGGCTTTTACGGTACCCGATTGGGCCTCTAGTTCACCCAATATCAAGCGCAACAACGTGGTTTTACCTGCGCCATTCGGGCCGATCAAGGCCAATTTATCGCCGCGACACACTAACAGCGACAAGTTATCAACTAGCACTTTACCTGGCACTGAAAACGATACATCGCTAAGTTCAGCGACGACTTTGCCGGTCCTATCCGCCTGATTAACACTTAGATTAGCCGAGCCAGATTGAACGCGGCGCTTTGATCGCTCCGAGCGCATCCGCTCTAGCGCCCGAACGCGACCTTCATTGCGGGTGCGGCGCGCCTTTATCCCCTGCCGAATCCACACTTCTTCCTGGGCCAAGCGCTTGTCAAACAGTGCGTTATGCTCAGCTTCAATCTCCAGCGCATGCTCGCGCAGCTCTAAATAACGAGTGTAATTAGTGTCGTAATTAGTCAGTATGCCGCGATCCAATTCCACAATCCGGGTCGCCAGTTTTTCGATCAACGCCCTATCATGGGTAACAAATAACACACAGCCCTGAAAGGACATAACGCATTGCTCAAGCCACAATATGCCGTCTAGGTCCAAATGGTTAGTCGGTTCGTCCAGCAACAATATATCCGGGTCACAAACCAGCGCTCGCGCCAACGCCACTCGGCGGCGCCAACCGCCGGACAAGCTGCACACTGTCGCATCAGCGTCTAATTCCAATCGCGACAGGATATTGTCAATACGCTGCTGAAACGACCAGCCGTCATTCGTCTCAATTTCGCGCTGCAAGTGCTCCAGCTCTTTTAATTCGGCATCCCCCATATCACCATTTATCAACTCGTGATATCGGCGCAGCACTTTCCCCAAGCCCGCCAGGCCATCAGCCACTACGTCGTAGATAGTTTCTTCTGGAGAGGCGAAATCAAGGGTTTGCTCCATACGCGCAATTTTGACCCCAGGTTGCCGCCACACCTCGCCAGCATCCACGGCGGCACTGCCCTCAACAATACGCAGCAAAGTCGACTTACCGCAGCCGTTACGCCCCAATAAGCAAACACGATCGCCAGCTTCGAGTTGTAATTCGGCGTTATCCAGTACAATCTGTTGTCCAATACTATGCTGTAATTGTGTAGCACGTAACAAAGGCATATATTTGATCCAATATAGGGTCGGCAAAGGCCATTAGGCCTCTGCAAAGTATTTTTTACTCATTGAAAATTCACACTTCATGCAAGGCTGCAGGGATATGAACCGCTTTTTAACGCTTTTGATCGCACTGGCAATCCAGACGACAACTGTTACCGCCGATCCCGCGTCAGACAATAACCGGAGATTATACCGCGAAGCGCTCACGGAAATCAGCCGCGGTCGCATAGCCAATGCCGAAAAGCTAACACCACAGCTCACTAACTACCCTTTATATCCATACCTAGAGCTGGAGTTGCTCAAAGCGCAAATAGACCAAATATCGCAGCAAACCGTCGATGTCTATTTGCAACAGTATGGAGACACCATCGCTGGGCAGCGAATTCGACTCGCATGGCTGAACAAATTACGCCGCAATAATAATTGGCCACTGTATGTCCAGTATTACAGCAGGAGCTCATCCACCGTAAATAGTTGTCATTACGCCCAGGCCCTGCGGGAAATCGGCGATCATAAAGATGCCGACGCGGCTATAGCAGAACTATGGAGCACGCCCTACTCGCTTCCTAAGGAATGCGACGCCCCAATTAAACAATGGTTTAGTCGCCTCAGCCCCCACCAGACCGAGCAGCAATATTGGCATCGCGCCAATTTAGCGTTAAACAGCGGCCAAACAGACATGGCGCGCTATCTCCTAGGCAAAGTCCCAGGCAGCGAAGGCTATATCGAATTATTGCGCAGTCCCAATTTGCTATTTAGCCGCGGCATCTCACTACCACGCAACGATCGTAGCCGCAGCGTTGCCGTTCACACCTTAAAACGCTTAGCAAAAGGCGACTTCGAACGCACCAACACCCTGTGGCAACAACTCGATCGCGAATTAAAATTCACTGCCAGCCAAAATTACGCATTGCGCGACAGCATGGCACGTCAAATCATCGCCAGTGATGCGGATTACACCCGGGATTGGGTGATGGCTACCGACCCCAATTACGAAGATCCCTATCTTACGGAGTGGCGCATCCGCCTCGCCTTAAAAGACGGCGACTGGGCAGGCGTAAAACGCATTGTCCAATTTCTTCCCGATGACAAAAAGCAAAAATCCGACTGGCGCTATTGGTCGGCCAGAGCAGATATAGAACTGCGTGGCGAGCTGAGCGTTAGCACGCAGCTCGAGCTTCAGAAACTCGCGGCAGAGCGCGGCTACTACAGCTTTTTAGCCGCCGACATTCTTAACGAAGACTACCAACTTGGCAATAATCGCAGCTTAGACGCCACACTTATTGCCGAGATAGAACAACACAGTGCAATTGGCCGCGCAAAAGAACTCTTTTTATTGGGTGACCCAGCCACAGCAAATTTAGAGTGGGCCTACGCGATGCGCAGCCTCAATAAAGCCGAGCAAGTTGCTGCCGCCCAGCTTGCACTCGATTGGGACTGGCCCTACCAAGCTATCATGACGGCGCTACGCGCCGATGAATGGAACGACCTGGTATTGCGATTTCCCACCCCGCATCACGACAGCTTTAGCAAAATAGCCGCGCGGGAAAAAATTCAGCTAAAGTGGATTTATGCCGTTGCCCGACAAGAAAGTGCCTTTGCGCCCGCAGCGAACTCCCGTGTTGGCGCTCGCGGCCTTATGCAGCTGATGCCGGGCACAGCAAAACTTGTTGCCAAACAGATGGGCCTGCCCAGCCCCAAGACTGAAGACTTGCTCACGCCGGAAAAAAACATTGCCATGGGCGGTTATTATTTAGGCCAACTCCTTGAGCAATTCGGTGGCAATCGCATTTTAGCAACCGCTGCTTACAACGCGGGGCCAGGCCGAATTGAACGGGTTTTATTGCGCCAGGCTCAAGACATGCCAGCTGACATATGGATAGAAAATCTGCCTTACGGCGAAACCCGTGAATACATCAAAAATGTGCTTGCGTTCAGTGTTATCTATGCCGAAAAACTGGATCTAGACCGGCCATTACTAGCCCAGACCGAGCGCCAAATTGGACCAAAAACCAGCTCAACAGCACTCAAAAACTAGTTAGTTAGTAAAACATCCACCGCGTCGCCTACCGCGACTGCACCATGTGCGCGGTGGATCATATTCTGACCAAAATACACTTCGCCATCGCGCTTGCGCTGCGCTTGCAGTACACGAAAGACATCAGGCTCCCGGCTGGCATCTTCAAGATTCACCGTTGGAATAGCGCAGCGCGCGCAGGGCTTTACTAAATCAAATTCGACGCCACCGATACAAATTTTCTTCCAACCGTCCTCTGCAAACGCTGGGGCACCGGAAATCACAATATTTGGCCGAAAGCGCTGTATATCGAGCTCGCGACCAAGCACGCTGCTAAGCACTTGTAACGAAGCTTCATTACAAAGCAGAAAGGGAAATCCGTCCGCAAAGCTGACCCTGTCGCCCGGCGCACCATACGGCAACGCCACTTGACGCTGCGTGCTTTCAGGCATATAGCAAAGCCGAAGCCTTGCGCCTAACTCATCGCTGAGCCATTCTGCCGCCTCATCCCCTGCATCTAGCGCCGTACAGTTATCCTCCCAAACAAAGACCTCGCGTTCGATTTTAGCGCGACCATAATCGACACAGATCCCATTTTCAGGCTGTTTTAAATTCCATAGGCGCAATGCGTCGCCCTTAATTTCCGCCGCTATTAGACACATTTTTGGCTGCTGACGTTGAGTTACGAACTGACCAGATTCGTCAATCACCATCCAGCGGCGATCACGATCTGGCCCCCAGTCCGTAACATCTAATACACGCTGACCATTTCCCCGCAAGGACTTAACCGGGTAGGTATATAACGACGACACGATCACGCTCATGACAAATCCGAACTACGGGCAAACGCCTGCACTGCGTCGCCGTCAAAAGGCCAACACAATTCCTGTAAGGAGTGCTTATTTTGCAATACAGGAATAGACAAAGCGTATCGGTCCATTAAATTGTCGTTCTCTGCTATATCGACAAGCTCCACTTCCCAGTCGCAACCCTGAGCCAAAAATGCAGCCAAAACAGCCTCTGCTTGCTCGCACAAATGACAGGCCGAGGTGCCAAACAGGACGAAGCACTTCGCTGGGTCCATATCCATCGCATTTTTCCTTATCGCAATTTTTATACAATCCAAAAAAAGCCCGGCATAGCCGGGCTTTAAACACGCACTAGCATCCGCACATTATAAATCGTAACCAACTTCGTTGTGACAAGTAATATCCAGGCCCTGCCCTTCTTCATCTGCACTGACACGCAAACCAATTAACTTGTCGATAATAACAAATAGCCCGAAACTGATAATTGCCGTGTACGCGAAGGTTGCAGCGATACCAATCAGCTGCACCTTAAGCTGCGAAGCAATCGTCATACCCTCAGCGAGACCCTGACCGCTAAATATCCCCAACTCACTGCTTGCGAATATCCCCGCCAAAAAAGTGCCCAAAATACCGCCTACACCGTGCACAGGAAATACGTCTAAGGAGTCGTCTATTTTCCATACTTGTTTAATTGCCAGCGTGCAGTAGAAACAAACGATACCCGCACTTAAACCAATGACTATGGCGCCCGCAGGGCCGACAAAACCAGATGCCGGCGTAATGGTACCAAGTCCAGCCACCATACCAGTAACAGCACCCAAAGCACTTGGTTTACCGTAACGCTTCCATTCAATCGCAGACCACGTCAGGCAGCCTGTAGCCGCCGACAAATGGGTAACCAGCATTGCCATACCGGCATCGCCGTTGGCGCCTAGCGCACTACCGGCATTAAAGCCAAACCAACCTACCCACAACATACCGGCACCAATAAAGGTCATCGTTAAATTGTGTGGTGGCAAGGCCATTTGACCAAAGCCTTGACGCTTACCAAGTACTAGTGCCGCAACCAAGGCGGCTACACCGGCCGTAATATGAACCACAGTACCGCCGGCAAAATCCAACAAACCCATTTCGGCCAGCCAACCACCACCCCAAACCCAGTGGGTTACCGGCGCATAAACCAGTAGCAGCCACAAGGCAGAGAAAATCATCACAGCCGAAAATTTAATCCGTTCCGCGAAGCCACCAATTATGAGCGCCGGGGTAATAATGGCAAACGTCATCTGAAACATAATAAAGACAGTTTCAGGGATGTCACCGCTAACGCTTGACTCACCCACACCAGCAAGAAAAGCCTTGCTTAAATCGCCAATGAACGCGCCACCTTCGCTAAATGCCAGGCTATAACCAGCAATAACCCACAGTAGCGATGCCAAACAGGTAATACTAAAGCATTGCATCAACACACTAAGCACGTTCTTACTGCGGACTAGACCGCCATAAAATAGGGCGAGGCCTGGTAGTGTCATGAACAGCACTAACGCCGTCGACGTGAGCATCCATGCAGTATTCCCAGTATCAATACCCTGAGCAAATCCCAACTGTGGTGCAAATACCACGGCAAGCAAGCTTGCAACTCTTAACGGTCGCCAATCACCCAACTTTTTCATTAAAAATATCTCCTAGCGCAAATATTATGCACCATAAAAGGACTTTAATAATTTATTCGCTCCATGATGGGGCTACCACCATAAATTAAAGAAGGCCTAACCTTGTATAAATACCAGCCATTACTATGGTAAGAGTTTGTTTTTACTAGCTTTAGCATAACTAAGCTCAATAAAAAAAATGCTTATCGTAACGGTGGCGGAATACTGAGCGACCCACGAGCAAAAACGCACAATATAAAAGCAATAATCATGCCCAAATCTAGTGCAGCAGCACCACAAGCACGCACAGCTGTATCTGTGGGACAATAAAGCGACATTAAAGCTAATCAAATCAAGGCATGCCGCAGCGTTTTCCATTACCATTCTCTGCTCGCCAATATATTTGTTAACTGTGACAAATCACCTCAGCAAGGCTTGGCGAATTGACCATTTCCACAACAAAAGCGAAATTTATGAGCAGTGAGAATTATCAGCAACGACGCGCATTTTTCGACCAACTATTGACCATCTATGGCCGTAAACCTGTGCTCGAAGCCTTGCAGGATCCCGGGATGCAAATCTACAAATTGCATCTTGCCCAAAGCAACAAGGAAGACGGCATTATTAGAGAACTGCGCCAACTTGCTGAACAGCGCAATATCGACATAGAAATGCACGAGCGCAAAGCCCTGTCGCGGATTTCAAAAAATGGTAAGCAAGACCAAGGGGTTGCCGCCGACTTGCAACTGAGCGCCTATCAACCTAGCTCTAAGATTAGCCAATCACACCTAGAATCGGCGCCACGCCGCTATTTAGCGCTAGATCGTATTACCAACCCGCAAAACCTAGGCATGATAATTCGTTCGGTTGCCGCCAGCGGTATTGACGGGCTTATACTGCCACGGCGCGGCGGTGCGCCTCTCACAGCGCTCGTGATAAAAGCCAGTGCAGGCACCTTATTTAAAGCACCACTGTTTCATTGCGAGGATTTAGCTCAGGAATTACTAAGAATGAAGGATGATGGTGCCAACTTATGTTGCTTGTCGTCCCACGCCAAAGAGTCAATATTTGACTATGCGCCAGAGCACAGCACCATCTACATCCTCGGCAATGAAACCGACGGAGTAAGTAGCAATATAGAAAAGCTATGTAACGCCCGCCTAAAAATACCAATGCACAACGGTGTCGAATCCTTAAACGTCGCAGTGACTGCATCGCTCATCGCGTTTATGGCGTAAATACAAGGGCGCCAGAAAGACTACAGCGGAAATTTACCGCTGTAGTCAAAAAGGAATGCTATTTTGCGAGGTAGGCCATGGCTTTTTCTAAGCCGCCTAAGGTCATGGGGTACATATGCCCTTCGAGCTGTTGCTCAACAATTTTGATCGACTGAGTCCAATCCCAATCTGATGGCGGCACAGGGTTAAGCCACGCAACTTTTTCATAGGTTTCAAGGACCCGACGCATCCACACATCACCCGATTCCTCATTCCAATGCTCAACACTGCCACCGGGCTGAACAATCTCATAGGGTGACATTGACGCGTCGCCGACAAAAATAATTTTATAGTCTGAACTGTATTTGTGGAGCACATCGAGCAATTGTACTCGCTCGGAGTGACGACGAATATTGTTGTCCCACACCGACTCGTAGATGTAGTTATGGAAGTAGTAATACTCCATATGCTTAAATTCAGTACGCGCAGCAGAGAACAGCTCTTCACACACCTTAATATGGGGGTCCATGGACCCACCAACATCAAAAAACAACAACACTTTCACTGCATTATGCCGCTCAGGCACCATTTTCAGGTCCAACATTCCACCATTTTTCGCGGTGGATGAGATGGTGTCATTGATGTCTAATTCATCGGCAGCGCCAGTACGCGCAAATTTCCGCAAACGTCGCAATGCAACCTTAATATTCCGCGTACCCAGCTCAACACTGTCGTCTAGGTTTTTAAAATCCCGACGCTCCCAGACCTTTATCGCCTTTTTGTTGGTGCTTTCACCGCCAATGCGGATGCCTTCCGGATTATAACCACCATGCCCATAAGGTGAAGTACCGCCAGTACCAATCCACTTATTACCACCGGCGTGACGGCCTTTCTGCTCTTCGAGACGTTTTTTAAACTCCTCGATCAGCTTATCTAGCCCACCTAAAGACTCAATTTTGGCCTTTTCCTCGTCGCTTAACTGCTTTAGGAACTCTTTTCGCAGCCAGTCGTCAGGAATCATTGCCTCAATAACGTCGTCTAGGGTATTGAGCTCACTAAAGTAACTGCCAAAAGCCTTGTCGAAACGGTCGTAATACTTCTCGTCTTTGACCATACACAAACGGGCTAACTGGTAAAATTCGTCTACATCAAGAAATGCCAGACGAGCTTGCAAGCCCGCGAGCAAATCCAATAATTCACGAATACTTACCGGTACACCGGCATTACGAAGACTGAGAAAAAATTGTACTAACATAGTTTAGCTGCGGCTCTCGCGACGATGCATAAAGGCAAGTCGTTCTAGCAAATGCACGTCTTGTTCATTCTTCAACAGCGCACCATAAAGCGGTGGAATCGCCTTGCTGGCATCACGATTTTTAAGAATTTCGCCAGGGATCTCATCGGCCAGTAGTAATTTCAGCCAATCGATCAACTCCGAAGTTGAAGGCTTTTTCTTTAAACCCGGAATCTGGCGGATTTCAAAGAACACTTCCATGGCCTCGGCTACAAGCTCCTTAGCAATATCTGGGTAATGCACGGCAACTATTTTCTGCATTGTTTCCCGGCTTGGAAAAGTAATAAAGTGGAAAAAACAACGGCGCAAAAATGCGTCAGGTAGCTCTTTTTCATTATTACTTGTAATGATAATGATTGGCCTGTGCTTGGCTTTAATTGTTTCGCCAGTTTCGTAGACAAAGAACTCCATACGATCAAGCTCAACGAGTAAGTCGTTGGGGAACTCAATATCCGCTTTATCGATTTCGTCTATTAACAACACCACTTGTTCGTCGGCGGCAAACGCTTCCCAGAGTTTGCCTTTACGGATGTAATTGCTAATGTCTTTTACTTTTTCATTACCCAACTGGGAGTCGCGCAAGCGCGATACCGCATCGTATTCATAAAGCCCCTGTTGCGCCTTAGTGGTCGACTTAATATGCCACTGAATAAGGGTTTTACCCATGGATTCTGCGACCTGTTCAGCCAACAAGGTTTTACCCGTGCCCGGCTCACCTTTAATGAGTAAGGGACGCTGCAAAGTCACTGCGGCATTGACCGCCATACTCAGGTCGTCGGTTGAAACATATGAATCGGTGCCGGTAAATTTCATTGGTATTCCCTAAAACTTGTCGCACTGCTCTAAACTGTTCAGGCGATAATTAAAATGATTGCGCAGAAGACTACCCAAGCTGGCATTATAAGGCAATTACAAATCAGGCCAGCTATATTAATCTGTTATCGGCCCAAGATCGTCGATTTCGGCCGTATTCGCGCCAAGATACCATTCACACCTTGCACTGGAGATCCCCATGCCCGCCCCTTTTGATGACCTGAGCCTCACTATTGGCAACACGCCGTTAATAAAAGTGAAGCGTATTAGCCAACACAATATTCTGGTTAAAATGGAAAGCCGGAACCCTGCCAATAGCGTTAAATGTCGAATCGGCGCCAATATGATCTGGCAAGCCGAGCAAGATGGCGTGCTCAAAGCCGGTATGGAGATTGTAGAACCCACTAGCGGTAACACCGGCATCGCACTCGCCTTCGTCGCTGCAGCGCGGGGCTACCCCATCACGTTAACAATGCCAAGCACCATGAGCATAGAGCGCCGCAAAGTGCTGCTGGCCTTAGGAGCCAATCTCATTCTCAGTGACGGTAGCAAAGGCATGAAGGCCGCTATTGCCGCCGCAGAAGCCTTGGTCGCCAGCGACCCAAGCCGCTATTTTATGCCGCAGCAATTTAGTAATCCCGCCAACCCTGCGATTCACGAGCGCACCACTGGCCCTGAAATTTGGCAGGACACCCAAGGTGAAATCGATATTTTAGTCGCAGGTGTCGGAACCGGTGGCACGCTGTCTGGTATTTCTCGCTATATTAAGAATCAATGTGGCAAAGCCATCACCACAATCGCCATCGAGCCCAGCTCTAGCAACCTGATTCGCAGCGCGCTCAACGGCGGTGAAGTTCAGCATGCACCTCACAAAATCCAAGGCATTGGCGCGGGTTTTCTACCCGACAATCTCGACTTAAGTATGGTTGACGTTGTCGAGACCATTGACGATGACGAAGCCATGTTATGGGCCCATCGCCTAATGAAGGAAGAAGGTATATTGGCCGGCATCTCTAGCGGCGCCGCGATGGCCGTGGCCGAACGTGTTGCCAATCGACCGGAGAACGCAGGCAAAACCATCGTTGCAATACTGCCAGATTCCGCCGAACGTTATCTTAGCTCGGCGTTATTTGCAGGCGCATTTACGGAGATTGAGGGCTAGTCGACAGCGATTTTTTCAAATTAAGCAGCGTCGGATTTTGCACTAGAGACTCATACTTCAAGAGTTCATCCACTTGCTGAACGCGCTGCGCAGGCTCGACTTGCGCGGCTCGAATAGCAGCAGTCATATTGGCAACTAATTCGTCAAGCTTATCCATAACCTCCGGGTTACGGGGGTGCAGCACATACGCTCGATCTAAATAGAACAAAGCACCGTTTACGTCATTAAATTTCAGGGCTAAATCCGCTTCGGCCAGGTGCGCGCTAAATTGCTGCTGAACAGCAACTGGCAGTTCTTTAAAAGGAATTTCAGGCCCCAATTCGGGCTCATATAGTGCTACATACGCGGCAAAACCCAGCAGCAATGCAAATAAAGCGAGGCTAAGTTGGCGAATACCTCGACCGGCCCCAGTGAACTTGCGATAGAATTGCCCAGCGTCATGGCAACGCTCATCGCGATTAAATGCCAACGCGCTATTAATTGCCTGCCACTGGTAGTTCGGGATGCCTTTAATGCGCTTAGCCCGCAAGCCTTCATCCCGCGCGATCGTTGCCTTCTTTTTAGCAAACGGATGTTCACCGGTATACAACTGATAGGCAATGATACCGATAGCGTAGACATCATCAGAGGTATGCGGGGGCGCAGCAGCAATCATCTCGCAACTAGCGTAACCCGGCGTTAGGCCAACAACTTCGCCAATATCGTCTCCGGAGCCATATAACGCCCGAGCAATGCCAAAATCCAAAACTTTCACAACACCTTCATCGGTGACAAAAATATTTGCTGGCTTCAGATCTGAATGCAAAATATTGCGTTTATGTGCGTAGGCGATACCTTGCGCGATAGCGGCGATATACTCGCCCGCGTGGTCGCGACAATGTTCTCTGTCTTTGATTATTTGATCGAGAGTACGCCCTTTAAGCGCCTCCATGGTCATAAAAAAAACATCGCCGTCACGATCAAAATCGTAAACGGTAATAATATTGGGATGTGCTAGCTTTTGTGACTTATCGGTTTCCCGCTGCAGGGAAATATACGCCATCGGGTCTTGGGAAAAATCGCCGCTTATCAACTTTATAGCAACATAGGGGTCTTTGTGCTTAGCTTCTAATTTGCGCTGATCAACCGCCAGAAAAACCGCGCCCATACCCCCTTCACCAAGCTTTTTTTCTAAATGAAAACGCTCCTTGAGCACGCTGCCAACATCAAAACTAGTCAAACTAACTTCAGGGCTATTGTCACTAATAAAGAAATCCGAATCATCACCCGCACCGTGAGAGACTTCAGTGACATCGCTCCGATTGCTTACCTGAGTGATGTCGCCAATAGCGAGTGTTTTATCATTATCAAGTTCGCTAGCATCAACAGAATCATCATTCGACCGTATTGGCTCAGTTAACTCGGCATCAAAACTAATTAGCGTTGCGTCATCACTTTCGGAAGGCGTTTGCTCGCTGACTCGGGTTTTGTCTGTATCGCTCATTGCTTATCCTCTGCCCCGGCAAGGCGACTCACGGTGGAAACAAGGGTAATTGATCACAGCTATTCTATTAATGCTGGCCATTGCTCGACCCAACAACAACGGTGACTAAAACTAGGAATGACGGTCAACTCACCACCGTGCGCGGCAACAAAGCTGCGGGTTTGCGCTAAGGGTATATTAGAATCCTTAGCGCCAACAAAATGCCGATACCGAATACGCGCTGGATAACGGCCCGCAATAGGGTTCAGCGACTCATATAGCGGTAAATAGCCGTGATGCGCGGTCCAGCGGTCAGTATCAACGTTAGCGGCAACCGTAATGACTTCGTCGACAAGCTCCATATACTCAAGCATGAGTAACGCAAGACTGCCGCCGCCACTATAACCAATTAAACTTACTTGCTTGGCCCCACGTTCACTAATAATTGACTGGGCTGCAGCAGCCATACTCCGAACCACTGCGTAACTGTACCGCGCTGAAGTCCACAGGGATTCATCGCACAATGGCTCGGCGCTTAATCCCAAGTAGCACGGTCTCCCCAAATAGACGACATCTGACTGCGTATCAAGACCAGCTAAGTCTAAGGCTAATGGATTTTTGGGCGTCGGGTCGATCGCAACATAGCGGCCATGTAGCCAGGGGCTGCCGTCACCATCGATATATATATGCAGGGATTTTGCGTGCGATGCCGACTTAGCGTATAAAACGTGCCGAAAGTTTTGGCCCGTTACGAGCTGCTTTGTCATGCCATAAGCGGCGGCCTTACTATCGACACGCTGCCCTGAGCTAGCACACGCGGCGAGAAAAAAGACTTGGAGGCCTATCGCGACAAGCCTATACCAAAGCAGCGAATTTATTAACAACGCTTTTTCTGCCCTATTCAGCGTACCTCAAGGTAACTCGTAGCGAAGCCCCAACGTCATGGTGTATTTGCTCATATAATCGTGCAAAAACAATCGTTCGTAGGCCATGTAGGTTGCTAATCCACGTTTAAACTGCGCTGACACTCCCCATGACACTGCCAAGGTGCTCGAATCCGGCTCGTCTGATTGATCAGAAATATTAGCTAACACAGCTTTATTGGAATCATCCAAGGTTTGGCCATTGGTTTTATAAGCATCCCCTTGGTCAAAAATAAATTCGGCGCGCATAGACGGCAAGAGCACTCCCCATGACTGCAAGAGTGAGTAATCAGCCTGTAACGCGACACTCAATATATTAGAATCAATATCTTGAGTGTTAATACGCCGCACCGCACCAGTACCGGACGCTGAACTTTCGGTATAGCCATCGATTTCACCGCTCATAAATAAGGCACGCATACTCGGACTTAAGCGCAGCGGACCGTAGCTATACTCTGCCCCAAAGGTTAGATCGCCATACCAATAATCACCGTCAGTCGACGCTGCAAATGCATCACTGGCAGTGAGGCGATTAACATCAATATCAATTGCACCGTAAGCTAGAAAGGCTGATATAAAATGGGTATCCCAGTATTTAGCCCCATGCGCACCTAACATGGTTGACGACACTTCACTGCCGCCCAGCTGGCTATCGAGTTTACTATCGCCGTCACTAGCACTTATTGAAATGCCGGCAAAGCTTGTATCATCAATTCGGTAATCGAACCCAAGTGTTAGCGAATCGCTTTCTTGATCGTAGCCACCACTACTTACCGTCGTTTCGCGATCACGCTTGGTGTGATCTATAAAGCTAAAAAACGAAATACGGCTGCTGTCGAGCAGCGCATTATCGTCGCCATCTGCACCCGCTGCGCCACCTAAATTTGCAAAATAGAAGGCCGTTTTCTGGCCTTTATTTTTCCCCTTAGCACTACCCGATTGACCGCGAAAGGAATTAATCTTTTGACCGATCGTCATCGCCGTGTCCTGGGCTTGGCTGCCACTGCCTTCAGTCACTGTAGCACCGCAGGGATCGTGGGACGTTGACTCACTCTCGCTAAATTCACTCGCAGTCGCCCTTGATAAATTCACCGATTGCTCTCCAGTTCCACCTGTACCCCCGGTCGGTTCAGGGTACTCTTGATCTGGATACTCTGTTTTCTGATCCTTGCAATTGTCAGCAGCATGCGCTGGCAGCACAGTTATTGTCGTGGCGAATACCCCAATCAGCATCCCAAGTCTTAGCGTTAATCTAGCCACCATCCAATCTCCCTGCTTTTCTATATTCATTACCGGCCGTTTAAATTACAGCCGCACGAGCCTCACTCACTGCCACGCTTATTGGGTGAGCGTCTTTGGTACAAAGAAAAAGTCGCCAACTTCATGCCCAGCGCCCTTAATACTTTTATAAACCGGCTCTTGCACAAACTTATTGCTGGCTGCCCGGACTTTTACTGGTTCTCGAATACTGGCGTACAAGTCGGGTGCGGAAAGGACGCCGGTATTTCCGCGTAATGCATCAATTAATTCTTGCGCAAATACAGAATGATTACTCCCGCCATCGTCAATAACAGGTTTATCGCCACCGGATGACAGCAATAAACGGGAGCGCCGCGGCAACTTATATTTAATGTATTCAGCATTCGACGATGTTGTACTTTGGCCAAAGAATAAGTGGCCCGGCGCAGACGAAAGCAATCCGCCATAACATGAGTCAGCAATAACCAAGACACGCTTCGCTTGAATACGGCCTAGATGGTTGCTAATAAATTCATTCGAAACCCAAGAAGCGTCGTTCGGCGGCGGATCTGCGTTAATTGGCAGCCAATAACCAGTATCACGCTCGCCGATATTGATCATTGAACCGTGGCCTGCGTAGTAAATCAGTAAATTATCATTTTCAGTCAATACACTGTGCAGCTCATTAATCGCCTTCATCACCGTTAAACGATCACTGTCGAGCAACAGCTGGACTTGAAAACCGTATTGTTTCTCTAATATTTCACCAATTTCGCGGGCGTCGTTTATTGGGGTTTGTAGGCTTTCAATTTGCGCGTAATTCCGGTTGCCAATAACCAAGGCGTAATACCGGCCAAAGTCCATATCAGCAATTTTAACTTCGTTCGCCACATTGCTTTGCACGCCAGCGGTTACCAGTGTCGCCGTAGGCGTACGCAAACGTGGAATGCTGGATAGCCGGCGCTCAACGCTGGCGCGATCATCTTGCAGAGACGCCAAAAGTTTCGTCATCGTGACTAATTCTGTTGCGCCATTTGCCGCCGAATTTAGCGAGTCCTTATTATTTTCTAATTGCTTTTTTAAGGCACTAACTTGGCGCTGCATTAATGCTAGCTGGTCATTTTTGGTCGCCAATTGCTTTTCCAGTTCACTGCGCAAGGCCGCTTGCTCCGCCTGAGCCGCCTCTTGGAAAATCACGCTGTCGCTCGGTAACCCCCAGGCTTCACGATATAGGTTAAGGGCTTGCAGTTTATTTTTCTCAACCCCCAAGCCCTGCTCATACAGGGTACCCAAATTAAATTGCGCGCTCTTATTACCTTGGTCGGCGGCTTTCTGATACCAAAGTACTGCCGCTTCGTAATTCGGTTCCGTACCAAGACCTTTTTCAAAAATTTCGCCAACAGCCAGCTGCGCATCGGCATCGCCCGCTTCCGCGGCCGGCAGCCATATTTTTAACGCCGTTTTGTAGTCCGCACGGTCGAATGCGACATATTCACCGCCGCGAATATTGCAATCCGCTGCAGTGGTTTTTATCGGTCTGCGCGGGGATAAATACGTCATATTGCCGAGTTTACGCATTTGCCCAGGCAGTAAACAATCGACGATTTGCAGGCCCGCAATTAGCTCTTCCGTACTCGCTGCAGATTCTGTGATATCGCTGTCATTCGTCGCAGCACAGGACGCTAATGCGGCGAAACACCCTGCAGCGATAATTTTTCTCAACCCAATTTGCGTATTCATCGTAATATGCCCCTATCATCGAGTCCCTGATGAGTCGGTGTGCCGCAAAGCGATCGCATCGACCAAAAATACTGCTATTTTAATTGACGAAATACCATGTCAATGCGTCCTAGGCTAAGTAAACTGCCGTCTTGCAAAGCAATTTTATGGCTGGCTTCGCCGTTAATTCTAATCCCATTGGTGGCACCGATATCCTCTAGCCACCAACTGCCACTTTTATGAATCAACTTCGCGTGCAACATCGACACACTGGGATCATCAATCCGAATCTTTAAATTTTCCTGGCGCCCGATCGTCCAAAAGGTATCTGCGTTCTTAGCCGAGACACCAAATACCAAACTCCGGCCATCCGCAAAGAAAAACACCAAAGCGACCTCAGTACTCATCTGCTTAGAGCTAATCGCTCGCTCAATGCGCTGATCTATTAATTCTTTAGAGTAGTTTGTACTGCGGATTGCCGTGTCCGTCCAACCAGGAGGCAGTTGGTAAGACTGTTGAAATGTCGTTAACTCACTGTCTGGTTCGTCATCTATAACGATGGAGCCGCCGCTAAAAGTATCTTTCTGAGGCAGGCGCGATGCAACTATCGTACGCTCTTCATCCTCAGTGCTTTTAAGGTAGTACGCCGCTTCCCCAAAGGTAATAACATCGCCGGCCTTAACCTGCTCCGGCCTATTAAGAAGTCGATTATTGATACAGGTTCCGTTCGTGGATCCTAGGTCCTCGAGCACCCACTGCCCATTCGTATAGCTTAGCTTGGCGTGTTGCCTAGATAGCAAACCTTTGCTGATCGCAATATCGCAGCCACTATCGCGACCGATAATGACTGTACCGGTGACAATGGCGTAGGCTTCATTGCCATCCAAGCTGACGAGCTTCAAATCCATTAGCTTACCTACAGCTCCCTTAAAACCGCTTGAAAGCAGAACGGGCTATTTAATTATATTGACCAAGCGTGAGCTTGGAATCCATTGCAAAGTATAGCGAATAAATATCAAGATGGAATCCAAGTGCCGCAGACCGTCGCCATTTAATAAGGAAATGGCCCTAAAAACTATAAAGACGGTTCCCGGCGTTCGGTGTTTGCTGGTGTTTTTGCACGTTTAGTTGAAGATTTACTGGGCGTCGATGCCTTTTTATCACCGGAAAGCCAGACCATCGCTGCCAAGGCCAATATCAGCGCCAAAATTTGCCCCGCCGCCAAGATTATAAGTGTTGGCAGTGCCGTTTCTATGCCTTCTGTTACCAAACTTAATACTGCTGAAGCGCTACCAGGCACCCACAGTTCCGGCGCTGCCGGATGACGGCCAGGCACAAACAAGAAAGCCAAGGCGGCAAACAGCAGCCAATACCGAACAAAAACCGAGGGTATCTTACGCAAAAGTAAGAACCATATCAGCATCGCCAGCACCCCGACACCAAGGTAAACCTGCCATGCCAAGCGGTAATCGTCTAAATTAATCATGTTTCACCTTAATTAACCCACTGAATTATATGATCTTCTAGCTCATCATCCGCCACAGCCAACTCATTGACGCAACGGCCCCGCACTGAGATTTTCGCGCGATGTACTGTATCGTCGCTATCTGAGAGCAGCGGATGCCAAGGTGCCAGACGGCCACCCTCACTTAATACCCGGTACGCGCAGGTTCTGGGTAACCAATGGAATTCGCTAACATCCTCAAGCTTAAGCTGCAGGCAATCCGGCACCCGCTTCTGACGATGAGTATAGTCACTGCAACGACAGCTTGTGGTATCCAGTAAGCGGCATGCAACGTCGGTGTAAAACACCTCCCCGCTGCCCTCATCTTCTAATTTTTGTAGACAGCACTTCCCGCAGCCATCGCAAAGCAGCTCCCACTCTTGGGTAGACATTTCGGCAAGCGACTTCACTTCCCAAAAAGGTGCTCTGACAATATCAGCCATCGCGTTCCGGCCCTACCATGGGATTTAGGCGCTCTGGCTGGGGAGGTAATTGCAGGTAAAATCCGTTATCAGCAATTTCCTGCATAACTTTGGCCACATCGGCGCGTGACAATTTGCGCTCAGCAGTAAGGACAAGCGTCATGGCTCGCACCGGCTTGCCGAATCGGGCCAATAAGCCCTCCGGCACCTTGGCCAAATCTTCCTGATGATCCACATATAAATACATGCCCTCGGTACATGGGCTGCGGTAAACCGCACATATCCGCTTTATCATTTATTCCCTCTCATGCGCAGCAGCCCTTCACCAACGAGTGGTGCGCGCCAGCCGCACAACGCGACCGGCAAGGCACCAGTGCGAATCAATTCTTCTAAATCGCGTTTTTTCAACAATACTTCTGGCGCTATATTCGCGGCTACTGCGGCCGCCTCCCCCAGCACTTTCATTTGCTTCAGGAGCTGGGTTTGCGCCGGCGTCAGCGGCTTTGGCGCAGCCACAGGCAAATTGGCGTCTGGCGCCGCACGAGCATCACTCACTATTTGCAATATAAGCTCGCCGTAACGACGCACACTGCCTGGCGATAAATCTTTAACTCGGCCTAACTGGCTTAAATCGCTAGGCATGTGCCGAGCAATGTCAAAGCACACAGGATCTTTTATGACCCGCCCCCGAGGAATATTGCGCTCCTTGGCCTCTGTCTCACGCCATGCACAAAGCTGTTGCAGCGTATATTGCTGACGCTGACTGAGCTTCCACAAGGACTTTATGCGCTGATAATAGTCTTGCGGCGATGTCGGGCTTTCAGCTTGCGCGGTGATTGCAGCACAATCTTCCAGCCACCAGTCAAGGGCACCCTTCGCTTCTAAGCGTTGCCGCAGCAGTGGATAGACTTTTTGCAAATATAAGACATCTAACGCTGCATAGGTGCACTGGCTCTCGCTCAAGGGCCTACGCAGCCAATCTGAGCGAGTCTCACCCTTCTCAACATGAATACCCAAACATTCCATGATCAGCTTTTGATAACTCAGGCCAAAACCTAATCCGGCCAGTGCGGCGCCGATCTGAGTGTCTAGTAACGGCTGAGGTACGCACTGAAACAGTACTTGAAAAACTTCCAAGTCTTCGCTGCAGGAGTGAATGACCTTGGGGATATCCTGACGTCGCAGCAAATCAGTAAACACCGACCAATCGCTAATATTTAGGGGGTCGATTAAGTACAACAAACCGGCCGCCCCAACCTGCAATAGGCCCGCGATTGGATAAAAAGTGTCAGTGCGGATAAATTCGGTATCAATAGCCAAAAATTCGGCCTGCGCCCAGATTGCGCAACACTCATTTAAAGCGCTTTCGCTATCTATATAGCGACAAGATTCCAAGGGATCAATCAATGCGTCGTCGTCCTTTTAATGCGTGTGCGAGGGTACCGCTGTCTACGTACTCAAGTTCACCACCCAATGGCACGCCGTGTGCAATTCTGCTTACGGCAATACCGCGGCTGCGCATTTGCTCGGTAATATAGTAGGCAGTCGCTTCACCTTCGACAGTGGGGTTGGTTGCCAAAATCAATTCACTCACCGCCAATTCGGCTGCGCGCGCCAATAGATGATCGATCCCAATTTCAGCGGGACCAATGCCATCGATGGGGGATAAATGCCCCATCAATACAAAATAAAGGCCCTTGTAATCGCCACTCTGCTCAAAAGCGACAACATCGGCGGGCGATTCAACAACACAAATGGTTTGATTGTCGCGACGGCTATCGGCGCAAATAAAACACTGCTCATTTTCAGTTAGCGTACGACAACTGGCACAGTGTCCAACCTTCTCAACCGCCTTGCCCAACGCCGAAGACAGGCGCGCAGCGCCCGGTCGGTTGCGCTCTAATAGCTGAAAGCTCATACGCTGGGCTGATTTCGCGCCGACGCCGGGAAGGCACCGCAAGGCATCGATTAACTCGTCTATAAGTGGGCTGTAACTCATCTTTAAAAGGGCATCTTAAAGCCGGCAGGCATACCCATACCAGACAGCATCCCGCCCATCTGATCCTTGCTACTGGCTTCAATTTTACGTGCGGCATCATTCATGGCAGCCGCAATCAAATCCTCTAGAATTTCTTTATCTTCAGACATCAAGCTCGGATCAATACTCACCCGGCGTACATCGTGACGCCCCGTCATGGTTACTTTAACGAGGCCTGCGCCCGATTCGCCCTGCACTTCAGCATTGGCTAATTCCTCTTGGGCTTTTTGCATTTTTTCCTGCATTTCAGCCGCTTTTTTCATTAACTCATTTAATTCAGGCTTCATCTGGATATCTCTACGTAATGTTTACAATTTAAGCGGGTAATCGAACCGATTCTTGATCAAGTACCCCGTCAAACTCGGCTATTAAGCGGTTTACCATTGGATCGGCTACCAAGGCTTCTTTTGCAATGAGCAGCCGTTCATCTAAACAGCGTTGACGATACGCCGCCGGGGTTTCAGTCGGAGCCGGCGCAATTGCAACGGCAACCTTCAGAGAAACTTCGAAATACTCACAGAGCATTTCGCCAAGGCGCTCAATGTGGCGATCATTTAGCAGGGCTGCATTCGCCGTATCAATATTAAAGTGCAGGCTATTGGCTGTTTTATCGACAAGCTGACAATGGCTAGCAATACTGCCCAGCATACCGGGTAGCTTAAACAGGTCAAATTGCTCCCGCCAAACTTGCTCTGAGAATGCCGCCAAGCTAATTTTTTCCGCCGCGGCGGCCGCCACCAGCTCAGCACCCGCCGCCGCTTTCTGAAACGGCGGCGATTGCGCCGCCGGCTCCTCAAGTTCGACAGCAATAGCAGCCGGAGCAGGTTTCGGCTCAGGTGTTGCTAGCGCACTAGTCACTGCAGGCTGCTCTTCCCAAGGTGGTAGCGAATCACCACGACTGCCAGTGTTCATGCTCTCACTTGGCGACAGCCCCTCAACAGGCAAGGCTGACGACGCCTGACTTACAGACGCACTGACCGGCGAGCTTAGCTCGCTAACTGGCTGCTGGGGCGCAGCTTTTGTTAAATTACTCGTTAAGGACTTTTTTACCGCAACAGCGGCCTCCACCGCTGGCTTAGCGCGGGGCAATGTCTTTTGCGGGCCATCAATAACGCCCTGAGGTTTAAAAGCCAACATACGCAACAACAGCATTTCCAAACCGGCGCGAGGATCCGGCGCCAAGCCCAAATCACGACGACCAGCTAACGCCATTTGATAGTAAAACTGCACGTCTTCTGCAGCGACGGTGGCAGCGAGATCAATGATTCTCTGACGATCGCCCAAGCTGTTATCTAGGCCCTCTGCCACGGTTTGCGCAACAGCCAAGCGGTGCAGCACTACCAAAAGCTCGCTGACCACACCTGCAAAATCAGCACCCATTTCGGCCAAATCCGCGACAATCGCCAAAAGTGCGGCACCATCACTGGCCGCAAATGCCTCAATAAGGCGATAGACCGAGCCGTGGTCTATCGTCCCCAGCATTTGGCGCACATCGACCTCCGCCAGTTTTCCCGACCCAAACGCGATGGCCTGGTCGGTCAAACTTAAGGCATCGCGCATACTGCCGTCCGCTGCGCGGCCCAGCAGCCAAAGTGACGGCTCCTCGTACTGAACCATTTCTTTTTCAAGAATGGTTTTGAGGTAGTCGACAATACGCTCTGCGGTTAGATTTTTGAGATTAAATTGCAGGCAACGCGACAAAATAGTCGCAGGCAATTTTTGCGGGTCAGTCGTCGCCAGTAAAAACTTAACGTGAGCTGGAGGCTCTTCCAATGTTTTTAGTAGCGCATTAAAGCTGCTGCTACTGAGCATGTGCACTTCATCGATGAGGTAGACTTTATAGCGGCCTTGACTCGGCGCGTATTGCACATTGTCGAGTATTTCGCGGGTGTCTTCGACCTTGGTACGAGACGCCGCATCCACTTCGAGCAGATCGACAAAACGACCTTCATTTATTGCCACGCAGGCGTGGCACTGACCACAGGGCTCAGAGCTAACACCAACCTCACAGTTTAAGCATTTCGCGAGGATACGGGCGATGGTCGTCTTACCAACGCCGCGGGTACCCGTGAATAAATAGGCGTGATGGAGACGGTCGTGATCGAGGGCGTTTATCAGCGCCTTTAGCACATGATTTTGGCCTGCCATCTCACGGAAGGTTTTTGGGCGCCACTTACGCGCCAACACCTGATAGCTCATTGAATAATTCCTAACGTGGAAGCGGCAAGGATACACCAGCGCTGCAAGGACATAAACCAATGAAAGCGAACGGAAATTAATACAAAGGAGGGAGTTTAACGTTCTGGTGGCAGTCCAACCAGCCACACCCCGGCACACGATATGATAACTACCGTTGCTCCCTTCCAGGCCTGGCGGAGTTCGCTATCTCTCGTTGCGGGGGGACCGGAAGGACTACCGCAGAAAACACGTTTTTGGCTAGGCCTCAACGCGGGCGCTATTGTCAACGAAAGCCCTTTGACATGCAAGCCGCCCGAACCAATATTCCTCAATATTCTCCATTTATCAAGGTGCTACGTCTGCACTTGGAGGAAAATTAACTAATACCGCCGCCACACTTTCTTGTATGTATTGACGTCGCTCCTGAGGCGTCTCCATATTTGGCATCCGGCGCTTGCTTGTGCCACGCCAAACCAGCTTTTTGCTCTCTGCATCAATGATGTCAATAATCAGACTGCTCTCCTCATATCGACGCACTGAAATCTCGTCATCAAAGAAGCCCCCTTGGCCAAAATGTCCGTGACCAAAACTAGAGCGATACCCAGGGCGATAACCGCAGTAGTAGCAAGGATAATAACCAAAGTAGGTATACCAAGAGCCAAAGCTACTTACGTTCACTTTCTCCTCTTTTCCTAAGTGGTAAGTCACTAATACCGATGCGGGAATGCCATCAAGTGCCTTGCTAATACCTTTTGCGGCTAGCTGACTGTCTACTGCGTCAACGACTCGTTGACGCACCAAATCATTATCCAAATCCGGTGCGATGCCGGCACCATCAATGACTGGCTGCGGCAGCCAAGCAAAGGTTGTTACCCCCTGAAAATCATAATCGGCCGCATAGTCTGAGTTGGCCGGAATACCAGCGCAAGCTGACATCAGTAATGCCAATATTACAATTAGGCTATTTTTCATATCACCGTCCACTCTCAGCACTACACGTAAAAAAATTAGGGCTGCAGCACAACCCATAATGCCATTTGACCACGCAGGACTCGCAGCAACAATCCACCCTTGCTTGCCGCCAACACCTCACTCAACTCTTTAACATCACGCACACGACGCTGGTTCGCTGACACGATCACGTCCCCCCGACGTAAATTACTCGACACCTCAGCGTCTTGCGTGACTTCAGCCACCAGCACGCCACGACCGTCAGACGAGTCGCGCAGAACAAGCCCCTTCAGTAAATCGCTAACGTCATTGTCAGGTAGATCTACAGCCGTTTTTAATGTGGCGGCCTCTCGCAAACGCGCATGCAAGACTTTAGTTTTGCCATCACGCACCACAGTCACCGCGACTTTATCGCCAACGCGGCGCAAACCAACCGCATTACGCAATTGCGCGGAACTATGGACGTCTTTACCATCTATCGCGACAACCAAATCACCAGGCTTAATGCCCGCGTCGGCGGCGGCGGATTTATCCTGCACTTCGGCAATGACCGCTCCGCGCTGATGCTTAGGCAGTTTAAACGCTTCTGCCAACTCAGGGCTTAGATCTTGAATAACGACCCCAAGTTGACCACGTTTCACCTCCCCGTGCTCCAAAATTTGATCAATGCTGACCTTCGCCATATTGATTGGAATCGCAAAGCCGATACCTACATTACCCCCGGCTGGCGCCAATATTGCCGTGTTCACCCCAACGAGTTCGCCATGTAAATTGACGAGCGCACCACCTGAGTTACCCGGGTTGATTGAGGCGTCAGTTTGAATAAAATTCTCGTAGCCCTCAATCCCCAAACCGGTTCGACCTAACGCACTAACAATACCGGTAGTCACCGTCTGCCCCAGGCCAAAGGGATTACCGATTGCCACCACATAATCGCCAACTTCTAAATTTTCGGAATTCGCTAGCTTTACACTATGTAAATCCTTCGCATCAATTTTTAGCACCGCGATATCTACATCTGGATCAGAGCCAATTAACGTGGCGGTATAACTACGTCCATCTTCCAAGGCAACGGTAATTTCATCAGCCCCGTTAATAACATGGTGATTGGTGAGCACTGTGCCAGCTTTAGCATCAATAATTACGCCGGAGCCAGCACTTTGCGTGCGACGCTGCTGTTGCGGGCGCATCTGCTGATCAGGAACGTTAAAAAAGCGGCGAAAAAAGGGATCGTTTAGTAGCGGGTTTTGCTGAACACTGCGGGTAGTATAGGTTGATATATTCACCACAGCCGGATTCACCGTCTTCAGCATGGGCGCCAAACTGGGCAGAGTCCGCCCGTCGGCGTCTTGCTGAGGGAATAATGCAAAACTATTCTGGGCCAATCCAAGGAAAAAGCTCAGCATCACGCACTTTAACACCATGCTGAGTGGCTGATACGCTCGGTATTTCAGACTATTCATACGTCTCCTAAACTCCCGTAGTCAATCACAATGAGCTTTAGAGCAAGTCCCAGACTAAAAATTCCCTAGTAAAGTAATTTCTTGCTTTTCTTTCACAAGCGCGTTATCACGCGAGTTTTTCTGCCATAGCGCGTGAGATTTCGGTCTCCAGTGTTGACTTAAATGCTCGCATCATTAAACCAAGCTTTATCTCAACGCGAACCTCAGATGGCACGAGCGAAATTCGTCCCTTAACGCCTGCGCGCTGAACCTCGACCTCATCATCGTTTAACCAATGTGCTTTGAGCTGATATTTTTCTTCCAACTTAGCCGCCAACTGGCGAATCATCGTACGCATCTCGGCAGGCGTCTTTTTATGGCTTTGGCGAAGAGAAATAGTCGACACGAATCAAACACCTCATTTAGCGAGCTTATTATTAATGCTTTGAATAGTATGCCAGATACCGTCAATTGTAACGAAATCAATGGACTGCAGGCGACAGTCTCTCCTGCGATTCAAGCAGCCGATAGCGCCTACTTTATGA
>TARA_R110001599_G_scaffold88359_1_pt1 | contig 40076 bp, 35 predicted proteins | sample TARA_R110001599 | Tara Oceans TARA_R110001599 (sample SAMEA4398360) | marine metagenome | biome: Polar Biome; feature: [MES] marine water layer (ENVO:01000295) within the mesopelagic zone...; material: water (ENVO:00002006), including particulate matter (ENVO:01000060) such as...... | reverse complement strand
GGGCCCCGGTCTGGTGCCGGTGTCACCCCTGCTGTTTCAACGACCACATTTCACGTAAACTGAGCTGGCTGGTTACATGGTGAATCAACGCGATCCCTGCATGTCCGATCAGATATGCCCACACCACGTTGGCCAGCCCCATGTGGAAAAACATCACCACACCGACCAGTCCTCCGGCATCCGGATCACCATTATTTATGAAGTAATACACGGTCCCGGTCAGCGCCATTGTCAGGATCAGCAACAACCCCAATCCGTGAATGGCGTGGGCAATCGCTGACGTTTCATCAATATGCGGCAGCTTCATTTGCTTGATCGCGCCCAAGCTCCCGCGAATATCGCTCCAAAGCGTGGAAAGGCGGGATTTGGAAAACCACGGGAACAGCTCTCCTATCGTGGTGCCGGATTTACGTGACATCACGACCAGCCAAAACAGCAAGGCAAAGCCAAAACTTGCGAGACCAGAATATTCATGTATTTCAAAATAGATATTGGCGGTTTCACCGGGTGCATCGGGCACGAACACAAGACTGGTCAACAACTGCACGATAACCCCAAGCGCAAGCCCCATATGAGCCAGCCGTGTCAGGCGGGTGTGTCTGAGCGGGAGGGTGGTCTCCATTTACTATCTCCTAATTAAAATACCCTTCCCACCTAGAGAGATTAAATTGCTTTGATTTTGCTTACACATTACAGATAATCAATCTTGACCCGCCTATACGCGGCGTATGAAGCATGCCTGCCCGCTGACGGCGCAAGATCGCTCGGAATCATTTATAGCTTCGAAAGAAAATCGAGCGCGGATAGCTGCGGCTGACACAACAGCTTAGCAAATTTGCAAAGCCGCGCCCATCATTCGTAAACTACGTTTTTGATATATAGTTCAGTAGGTTAAGCGTTTTACTTTACCGGCGCTACTGTAGGTGCTGTGGATAACTTTTCCACCATATCTAGATTCTTCTTGCTGGAATTGCATGTTCATGGCATTTGTCATTCTGACGGCAAACCTCGTCAGGTAGCTATTTGATCGTCAGAATGACAAAGAGCCTTCGAAAAGGCCAAGAGAGGCAGCAGAATATGGATGACCGTACCGCTGAAATGATGCAAGGGATAGGCTCAACTGACATCGGGGCCTTTGCCGACAATTTGGCAGAGTCGCTTGATCGGCAGATGAAAATTGCATTCGAGCCCGAGCAACGAAAATCCCTTCGGCGCTTCAGTTCAACCGAGGTCGCGAGCGTACTCAGGGTCAGTACGTCGAACCTGCGCAATCGGCACAAGGATGGTAGTTTTCCCGAGGTGCACACCGATAATCGGGGACACAGATTTTATACGGCCGAGGAAGTAGACACTCTGCGCGACATCCTTGGGCGCACAGGAAAGAACGCGGACGCTTATCGTCCCGGACGCCGTGATGATGACCGCCTTCAGGTTGTGTCGGTCGTTAACTTCAAGGGTGGATCCTCCAAAACGACGGCGACGATACACCTTGCGCAGCGATTTGCTTTGCGCGGGTATCGTGTTCTCGTACTCGATCTGGATCCGCAGGCCAGCCTGACCACTTTCTTTGGCTTCCGCCCCGAGCTGGAGTTCGCCGACGGGGGCACCATCTACGATGCTTTGCGATACGAGGATCAGGTGCCTCTCTCAGAAGTCATCCAGAAGACCTATTTTCACAAGCTGGACATGGTTCCGGCGGGATTGATGCTGTCCGAGTATGAAACTGAAACAGCAAATGCGCTCGCCCGCAGGGCACAGCCTATTTTCGCAGAACGTCTGGCTTTGGCGCTCGAAGAAGTCGATGCTGACTATGACATCGTTCTGATAGATTGCCCGCCTCAACTGGGCTTTTTGACATTGACAGCATTGTCTGCATCAACCGGCCTTCTTGTCACTGTCGTCCCCGGTATGCTCGACATTGCGTCCATGAGCCAGTTTCTTAAGCTGGCTTCCGAGACCATCAAGGCCGTCGAAGAAGCCATCGGCAGGCGCGTCACATGGGACTTCGTGAAATTCTTGGTCACACGGTATGAACCCTCGGACGGCCCACAGACACAGATGGCCGGATATCTCCGGTCAATCCTCGCAGGGCAGGTCATGACCGAACCCATGCTTAAATCGACCGCGATCTCTGATGCAGGCATGACGCAGCAGACCCTCTATGAGGTCGATCCGAACCAGCTTATCCGAAAGACGCTCGACCGGGCACTTACCAGCGTAAACAGCGTCGCGGACGAACTAGAGCAGACGATTCAAATGGCATGGGGGCGTCGCTGATGGCCCGCAACATCTTTAATCAGCCTGCGAAAGACACCGCCCAAACCGCGGCGCAGCCCCCTGCCCCGGCGAAGTCATCAAAACTTCCCGGTTCTGTTGGGGGGTTGCGTGATTCCCTGCGCGAGATCACGGCCAATTCAATCCGGGACATCGATGTTGACCAAATCGACATGGACGGCCTGCGTGATCGACTTGTGCTGGAAGACAGCAGTATAGATGAGCTGGCTGACAGCATCCGCAAACACGGCCAACAAGTGCCTATCATGGTCCGCCCGTCGGACCAACCAGAGCGGTACCGTGTCGTCTATGGGCGCCGTCGCCTCGCGGCCATCCGCAAAGTCGGCGGAACAGTCAAAGCGATCGTGCGAACGTTGGACGACGATGCTTCCCTGATCGCACAAGGCCAAGAGAACAACCTGAGACTCGACCCCTCATTCATTGAAAAGTCTATATTTATCAAGGAAATGCAGGGAGCAGGATATAAACCAGGCGTCATCCAGGATGCTTTGGGCCTTACACGACAAGGCGTGTCAAATCATCGCGTCGTGCTCGAGCACCTGCCCGACGAACTTATCCGCCTCATTGGGCCGGCCCATGGCGTCGGTCGGCGCCAATGGGGCGATTTAGCGGTGTTGGCCCAGACAACGAACTTGGTGGACATCGCGAAGGAAACGCTGTCTTCGGTGAAAAACGATCTGCCAAGCCCCGAAAGGTTTCAGGCTGTCTTCAACGCCGCTTCCACCAAGGCCCGCGGTGCCGCTAAGCGAAAGACCCAAAACCAGTCCAGCGTGGTGAAAGACGAAAGCGGCGCGCCACTTGCCATGCTTGCCAGCGACGGCCGAGCCGTCGCAATCAAGATCACCCGCAAGGACAACCCGGAATTCGGCCAATGGGTCGAAGACAATGCCGAAGCAGTGCTTCGCCAGATCTTCGACCAGTGGCGGAATAAAAGAGGCCCGGGGCACTGACCCCGGAATACAACTAGAAACGCGAGCAAAAGGAGAGAAACGAAGACTAAAAAGAAAAGAGCCCCCCAAGGTTTCCCCCAGAGAGCCCTCATCATCAGCTTTGCACCTATGATGTAGCAATCTTCAATAAACTGGTCAAGAGTCACCGATTCGGTGAACGTCTTTTTATTGCCTATTCACGCGCGCATGTGCGGAAATGGACGGGGAAGTTATGGGCAAGGCGGTCTTCGTTCATAAACCCATGGCATTCACAAAATTGTCCGTCAAACGCCAAAAGGCCCACCTACCCCATGATGAAACAGCTTCAGCGGCAGAACTTGACGTCTGGACCATCTTCAGGGCTCTCAGAGACTCTCACACTCAGTTTGGTCTTCGCCCAAGTCACATGCAAACACTGCAAGCATTGCTCAGTTTTCTTAAACCGGGCCACGGCGAAGTCGTGTTTGCTTCCAACGCCGAGATCTGCCGCCGTGTCGGGGGTATCGATGAACGGACGCTTCGCAGACATATTGACCGCTTTCTCGCGCTCGGCTTCATAACACGCCAGGACAGTCCCAACCGAAAGCGGTATCGCGTGCGTTCCTCTGACGGCCAGTGCATTAGCTACGGACTTTCCCTCTCACCTTTGTTCGAACGCGCAGACGAACTCCTGGCCGTCGCTCAAAAGCTCGAAAACATGCGCCGTGACTGCATCTTTATTCGCAAGCAAATCCTGACAAAACTTGCCCATCTAGAGGAAACCAATCCAGATAACGTCTTCACTTCAGCAGTCAGAAAAGCGCTAAGAAGGAAGTTGTCCATCGCTGAATATCGCTCCCTTCTCTCCGAAACAGAGAGTGAATACCGTCTGTTGTCCACCGCGGTGGACGCGCCAAAAACAGCCTTTCTGCCCGCCAACGACGGACAAGCTGACCGGCATCTATCTAAGTCAGAAAAAGAAGATAAAGATATAGAGACAGTAGATAACGACAACAAACCTGAAGTGCAGACTTTGACTTCCGTGTGCAGGGAGGCGACAGCTTTCGCGCCCAAGGGGCTAACCACTTGGAAAGATGTGGAGCGTCATGCTGAAACCTTGGCACCGATGATGGGAATTCACGCATCCACGTTCGACAAGGCCAAGATAGCCATCGGCCCTCAAAAAGCATCTTGCGCAATTTTCATCATGCTTCAGCTAGGCAAACGCATTCGAAACTTTGGAGCATACTTTCATAGCATAACGCTTGGCAAACGGGTGCATCAGTTCGATCCCATCGTATTGCTACAAAGGCTAGCAAACTTCGAAAACGCAACAGCATAGTGTCCACCGCGGTGGACATTCATCAACCGTCCGGAAAAATACCGCTATGAAGAACAGCAAGATCGTCAGCCTACCAACGGAGCTAGCAACTGGAGCAAATAACAATTGTCAGGGGAGTTCGTCCGATCCTCGTTCAAGGAATGTGCATTCTAGACGCTCTTGCCAAGCCACTTCGATGGACGAGCGGACAATTCGGAGTTTGAAGAAACGCTCCATAGGCGCGCTAACCCGCTGCCATGATTTGATTGCTTAACACATAACGCACAGGGCAGGGTATCCCACACCAGCAGCGTTAAACCTGGAAGAATAAAACTGCTCAGTTCTTTCCTACTGCACTTCGTTCACCGGCGTTCTACGATCTTAAGTCTGTCTGGCTCTTCTTCAGAAACGCTTCAAATGCCCGCAATGTCCGCTGCGATACGTGATGCTCAATCCCTTCGGCGTCGCGTTCGGCATAGTCAGCAGGAACGCCAAGAGCGACGAGCAAATCGACAACTGTCCTGTGGCGGTCCCGCACGCGTTCCGCGAGTTTCGCTCCTTCGTCAGTCAGAAACACACCACGGTAAGGGCGCGACGTAGCCAACCCTTCGCGTTTTAACCGAGCGACGGTTTTGGTCGCGGTGGGGTGGGCCACGCCCATTCGCTCTGCAATATCTGCAACCCGCGCTTCGCCATGCGCAGTAATAAGATCGCCGATCAGCTCAACATAGTCTTCCAACAATGCACGCGATTGAACTTCGCGCGCGCGGGCGAACCTGCCAGCCTGTTCAGCGGGCGGAACCTGAATTGCAGATGCCTTCGGTTCATTCATTGGCCTCTCCGGTTTCTTCAATGTCGAGCATAGCAGAATTGTCATGACGGTAACACTTTGAAGCCAAGGATAATAACTCATCCAGAAGAAACCAACCGGTTATTGGGTGACCACAAATAACAGCAATCAAGCCTATTGCCATAAGTATAGCCAAGGCTATATCTTGCAGTGAAAGGACAGGGACCCGATGACAAGTAGCGAGCGCACCAGAAAGAGCATGGCCGATGTCCTCTCCGGCGAGCATCGCAGCCCATTCAGCCGTTTCCTGTTCGTGGGCCCCGCGGTCATCGCGTCGATCGCGTATATGGATCCGGGCAACTATGCCACCAACATCCAAGCGGGCGCGGGATACGGATATCAGCTGCTCTGGGTGGTGCTGATGGCCAATCTCATCGCCATGCTGTTCCAAGCGCTGTCAGCGCGTTTAGGGATCGTGACCGGAAAGAACCTGGCCGAACTGTCGCGGGATCAGTTTCCCACGCCCGTTGTGTGGGGAATGTGGGCGGTCAGCGAAGTCGCTGCCATGGCCACGGACCTTGCCGAGTTTCTCGGCGGTGCTATCGGGCTTTCGCTGCTTTTCGATTTGCCCCTGATCTGGGGTATGGCCGTGACGGCGATCGTTACTTATGGGATCTTGATTTTCGAGCGTTACGGCTTTCGCACGATGGAGCTTATCATCGGCACGATGGTCGCAATCATCGGGCTCAGCTATCTTGTCGAGCTTTTGATTGCACCGGTGGATTGGGGTTCGGCTGCAAGGGGGCTGGTTACCCCGGTGTTGCCGAACGGATCTGCATTGGCCATCGCGGTCGGTATCATCGGCGCTACCGTGATGCCGCATGCGATATTTCTGCATTCCGGCCTGACCCAAAATCGTGTCGCGATCCGGCATGAAGATGACCGCCGCAGAGTGCTGCGTTATTCCAATATCGAGGTCGTCGTGGCGCTTGCGGTCGCGGGCATGGTCAATATGGCGATGGTAATCATGGCGGCCAGTGCATTCAATCAGGGTCACAGCGGCGTTGCTGAAATCGAGACAGCTTATGTCCTGCTGACACCGCTGCTTGGCACGGCAGCAGCCTCTGTCTTTCTGGTTTCGCTGATCACCTCCGGGATATCCAGCTCGGTCGTCGGCACCATGGCCGGGCAGATGATCATGCAGGGTTTCCTGCACTTCCGGGTACCGATCTGGTTGCGCAGATTGCTTACCATGTTGCCAGCCTTTGGTGTGGTGGCTATGGGCTATAACGCCACTGATGCGCTGGTAATGTCGCAGGTCGTTCTGTCAATTGCACTGCCGGTGCCAATGATCGCGCTGATTATTTTCACGTCTCGACAGGATGTCATGGGGCCCTACGCTAACGGGCGGATCGTGCGGCTGCTGTCATACGTCGGGGCGGCTGCTGTTCTCGGTCTGAACTTTGTGCTGCTTGTCACCACATTTGGTGTACCGGTCCCATTTCTGGAAGGATAACGCCCAAAACCCGCACGGGGCCTCGGCGTGGCGTCCAGAAGGGCAGGGGGGCATCGCTTATCGACCTGGGGCAGCATCGCCCACTTAAATCCCCGCACGCAGTCCTGCGCCTTCGTCAAGGGGTCTTGCACGTACTTTCAATGCTACCGTGGCGAACAAGCGCTAAGCCCACACCGTTCAGTACAGCCCGTCAATCTCTAGCGGTAGCTTTCTGACCTTTTCCTGCTTCAGAATGCTTCGGGGCTGAACGGCGGTTTCAGCGCTTTGGGCGCGGCGATAGCGCGTTTCAGCAGCTTTTTCCAGGTCAGCGCGGGTCAGCATGATCGTAGGACGCAAAAAGACAAACAGGGTGCGTTTGTTGCGACTATCGTTCCGGCTTTTAAACAGGCCGCCCAGAACTGGAACATCCCCCAGTACAGGGACTTTTTGGTTACTTTGCAGTCTGTCGTCAGTGATAAGGCCACCGAGAACCACAGTACCGCCGTTTTCGGCCAGAACGGTGGTATTGATGACGCGCCGGTTGGTCACAAGGTCGGCGGCACCTGTAACAGCCTGATTGGTAAGCGATGACACTTCCTGTTCAATCTCAAGTTGCACCACCCCGCCTGCGGTAATGCGTGGTTTGACAACCATGGTGATACCGACATCTTCGCGTTTGATCACTTCGGTGACATTCCCGCCATCGGTGGTCACCCGTCCGGTGCGGAAAGGCACATTTTGGCCAACCACGATTGTGGCCGATTGGTTGTCCATGGTGGTCACGGAAGGGGTGGAGAGCAGGTTGGCGCTTGTCGACGTGTTCAAGGCTTGGATCAGCGCACCGAAATTATCCGAAGCCAACCCGACCGAAAGCCCCGTGGAAAGAGCCGCAGCATTGCTTTGACCTAATGCGACCAGAATATTCTGAAGTGCGCCACCTCCATTGCCAAAAGACGTGGCGGCGATGGCACCGGTCTGTGAATTTTCGCCAATGCCAAGCTGCACCCCCAACCGTTCAGCGATGTCGCCAGACACTTCTACGATCGCGGCTTCGATCATCACCTGGGGCCGTCGCACATCCAGAGCCTTGATCAGCTGCGACACTTCCGCAAGTTGCCGTTGCGTACCGCGCACAATGACTGAATTGGTCTCGATCGAGGCCTGTACCGACACCGGTGAAATCGGGGCGGCTTCGGGGCCGGCGGCAAACGTTTGCGTATCTGGGTTGGCCGGGTCTTCGCCGACGCTGGCAGCGACTGGATTGGTTAAGTCCGTAGAGCCTGTCAGGGTGTTTCGTACCAGATCTGCTACGATGGACGCTTCGCCGAATTGGAGCCGGTAGATTGAGGTGCTTACAGTTTCGCTTTGTGCGACCCTCGGAGAGGTGTCCATGGCCCGCGCCAAGCTTCTGATTTGCGAAATGTCCCGTTGGGTGCCACGGACCAACAATACATTCGAATTCGCATCAACCGACAGCCTTGCCCCTGTACCGGCAGCCCCGAGCACTTCGGAAATCGCGGCCGCCACTGTACCGGCTTCGGCATATGTGAAGCGTATAACCTCCGCGTCCATCTCTGCCTCGCCATCGAATGTGGTGGCAATGGCAACGATGCGGTCAACGTTTGCCAACGTGTCTGTGATAACTATCGCGTTCGGATCTTCGATCGCTTCGATATATCCAGCCTCGTCAATCAACGGTCGCAAAACCCGGACCGCTTCTGTCGATGGTAAACGATTCAGCCGCAGCAACCGGGTCACCACGTCTTGGCTCCCGGGGATGACAAGCTTTTGCGGGCTGCCCTTGGTCCGTGCGTCAAGTTCGGGGACGATTTGCCACACAGACCCTGTTTCGACGGCTGCAAACCCACGGACCCGCAAAATCGACTGGAACAGGGCCCAAACCCCTTCGCGATCAAGCGGCTGTTTCGAAACAACAGTTACTTCGCCGGTGAGGTTCGGATCTAGGACAAGGGTGCGCCCGGTGATGTCTGACACCTGTTCCGCCAGCAAGCTGATCTCAGCGCCGCGCAGATTGATCACGAATGTCTCTTGCGCCAGTGCCATCTGAGGACGACCCAGGGCGATCGCCCCGAGGATGATAAACACGAGGAGGGAGGGCAGACGACTATTCATCGTAAGGGGAATGACAAGACGAACGTCTTATCATCTCTGACAACTTCCAGCCGCGCCACACCCGAGGCTGCAACTTCGTCGAAAAATTTGCGGTCTTCTTCTGTGTTTCCCACTGTCTGCCCATTTACTCTTGCAACAAGGTCGCCGGCCTTTAGGCCGGCAAGATTTACGCCCGGATCGTGAGTTTCGTCGACGATATAGCCTTTCTCGGTCGGAAGCAGACCAATTTCGTCTAAAACCTGATTGGGATTGCGAATGATGCGCTCGCGCCACATGCTGATGTATTCTTCGGTGGTTTCCGGGGGCGGGGGATCCTCAATCTCAATCGAACCGGACCCGACGGAAAGCGCTGCCTGCAAACGGTCTAGATTGCTAAGGGGCGTCGGGCCGGCAGGGACGTCGCCAGCGGAAAGATCAGCGATATCCGCATTCGGGAAACCCAGAATTTGACGCACGCCGTCTACGTCCAAAACCACGTGCCGGTCGTTAATCTCGATCAACGTTGCTTTACCGGCGATGCTGTCGCCAATTGCGTATCGCAATGTGGTACCGTCTGTTGCGATCAGTGCAAAGGAAAGCGATGGGTCGGATTGCTGCAGGATGCCGCGCAACGCCAGATCAAGTGTTGTCTTCTCTGGAGCCTTTGTCACTTGCTGGTCCGGTTTGGCGCTGCCAAAAGGGGCCAGCGCGACCGCTGACACAAGATCGACCGATGCAGGCGCAACGGATGGGGATGTGGCAACAAAGGAAACTTCGGCAGTTTTGTCGGAGGTTTGTCCCATGATGTGCCAAAAGACCGGCCCCGCAGCAATGCCAAGTGAAGCGGTGATGCATAGCGCGAAAACGGGGGTCACAAATCGGAACGGAGACTTCATTGCGGGACCTGCAGACCGTTGTCGGCTTTGTCGATGAAGCCTGTAAGCTTGAACAGATCACGATTATCGGGAGACAGCGCAACGGCTATTTCAACCCTTTGCAGATCGGGGTCTTCGGTTTCCAAGCGAGAGACAACAACGCCCCACTGCCGCCCCAGCATATCAACGACATCAGGCTGTGGCATTCCGATACGCAAGGCGGCCAGCCGATTATCAGCTACCCACCTCGCTACCGTGCGGCTTTCGATATCCGATATGCGGCTGACATGCGTTTGGGTCGCGGTCAAAAGCGATACCGCCCCGACGGCGAGCACGGCAAGCGCAACCAACACCTCAAGCAGGGTAAATCCGGCCTCGGTATTGTTGGTTGCGCGATTCATGGCTGGGATCTATCCGGTTTTTTATGTGACCGCGCCGAAACACCATCGAAACGCACCTCCCAGGTGTCTTTTGACCCGACGATGGCGATTTGCAACGGGACGGGGCTGTTGGTGGCGGGGTCTGTGACTGAGGGCAACATATCCGACCGGATCAGATACCGGCCGCGCGTCTGTCCCAACACTGAAATCGCTGCGGCGCGGTCCAGCAGATGCGGCGCAGCGAGAATGCCGTCAGGATGCGCGGCCCAGGCACCATCTTGCAAGCTGACAAAGGAATAGCTTTTGTCATCCCAGGTAAACCCTGCCGGCGTCCCGTTCAACGCGGCGCTGTCGGCCGCGCGTTCGAGCCTGGCGGATAAAAGCGTCGCCTCCCGCTCAAGTACATCAGCACTGCGCGTACCCCCAGAAACGCTTAGCCCCAAAACAGAGGCCATGACGCCGATAATGGCCAGAACGACCAATATTTCAACCAGAGTCATCCCCGCGTCTTTGCGGCGATTTGCTGGCCTTGGGGGTGCAGTGCCTATGCCGGTCATCCGTCTATCGGTGTGCTGGTGTTGGAAATATCGGCATCAACCCCGGTGCCGCCGATTGCCCCGTCGGCACCAAGCGATATCAGATCGAAATTCGACGTGGTTCCCGGTGATCGATAAACATAGGCATTGCCCCATGGGTCTGTGGGATCTTCGGGGAGATAACCGCCTTGCACCCAATTGGATGGCTCGGGCGGGGAGGTTGGCCTGCGCACCAGGGCACCCAGACCTTGCGATGTCGTGGGATAGGCACGGTTGTCCAGACGGTAAAGTTCAAGCGCGCTTGCGATCGCCCGGATGTCGGTTTTGGCCACGGCGACACGCGCTTCGTTCGGGCGGCCGATGACATTGGGAACAATCATCGCGGCAACCAGTGCAATAATAACCAGCACCACCATCATTTCGATGAGTGTGACACCTGATTCCGGGTGGCGTTTTGGATGACGGGCAGCCCGTTTTCTCAGTACCGAAAGACAAACTTCCTTCATCGATATTGCGCCCTCGCCGAAACTCTTTATCATTTTAAAACGTACCTATTTTATTGGGTCACAATGAAGGAATTCTATTGAAAAATCGACCCTCGCACAATGATGAAACCTTGCAAAAGGTGCACATAAACGAGCAGCAAACCGCTGAAATCCACCCGGATCGGGTGGGATCAAAAGGCGTGTCTCAAAACCCCCGATTTTCGGCGGACCCCCGATCAGATTTTGCTGTTTCATTGTGTGACGCACTGGCCGAATCTTCTCAGGTTTCGCCGCTAATTTTGCCCGGCGAACAGGTTTCGCTGATGGCCACCGTCCTGCCGTTGCGCGGCACACGTGCCAAGCGTGCTGCATTGCCGTTCGCGCTTGAGGATCGGATCAGCGCGCCGCTCGAGGATATTCACATCGCGCTTTGTCGGACACTGGACAAGCCTGATCAGGTGCTTGCTGCGGTCGTGGATCGAAACATCATGCAGGCCGCCGTAAATGCCGGTGATCGTCCGGTCCTGCCAGAGACATTCGCGCTGCCCGCGCCGGTCAGTGTGGATGACAGCCCCGTTTGGGCCGTATGGCTGAGCGGGGCGCGTGCGTTGGTGCGCGTTTCGGACGGTATCGGATTCATCATCGACGTCACCATGTTGCCGCTGATCTGGCAGCAGGCAGGTAAGCCGCCGATCAAGAGCTATGGCGATCGCTTGCCTGATAACATCGTCGCGGGTTCGTATGCACCACAGCCCCCAAAGCCTGACCCTAAAGACCTGGGCGTTGATCTGAGGCAAGGCGCGTTCGCCCCCAAGGCCACCGATTGGACGCGGCACCTGAAGCGCGTCGCGTCAATCGCCGCCCTCGGGTTGATTGGGCATCTTGGTATCGTGATCGCGGATACCGTCGCGTTGACGCGGATTGCTGATCGCGAACGCGCAGCGGCGCAGGCTGCAATTGATACCATGCTTCCCGGCATCATTGTCACTTCGGATGTTCAACCTATCCTGCGCCGGCTTGCACCTGTCGACACGCCCCCGAAGGGCGGTGCATTCCTCCCGATGCTAGAGGATCTGTCCGCAGCCCTGCTCGATGTCGATAGCCAGATTACGTTTCGCCGCATGATCTTTGCCGACAACCCCGCGCGGTTGACGATCTTGGTTGAAGTGCCCGGGCTGGACGACCTTCAACAGGCGGAAGGTTTGCTGCGCGCCAGCGGATTCAGGGTGACCAGCGGTGCCGCAACGGCCTCGGCGGGGGGGGCGGAAGCCGAATTCGTTGTAACGAAGGGGGCCCCGGAATGAACGCGTTTCACCGTCTGTCGCGCCGCGAAAAGGTATTGGTGCTTGTCGCTCTGCCACTGGTGGCGCTGTTCGCCGGATATCGTTTTGTGTGGGTACCGCTGAATGAAGCACGACTGATGGCACGCGCCGAAATCCGGGAATATCAAACCTTGATCGAAGCGGCCGAGAACTTGGGAAACCGGCCCGCGGAGATGGAACCCGTCGCTGTCGTCACGGTACCGCTGGCAACCCGCATCACCGAAAGCGCTGAACTTGCCGGGGTGCTCGTGCGGCGGCTTGAGCCAGAAGGCGCGGTTGTGCGGGTCTCTTTGGATGATGCGCCCTATGAGACGGTTGTCAACTGGGTCGCCAAGATGGAATCCGACGCGGCCATCGCGCTTGTCGCGATTGAGTTGGACCGCAGAACTGCACCCGGCATCGTGGCCGTACGCCTGACCTTGGAGAACGCGGAATGAGCCTCGACGACGCACCAAACTTTCCGCGCCTCGGCTACGGTTTTGCCAAGTCAAACGGCGTTATTTTGATGGTGGATTCACCGGATGGCCGATTGGGTTGCCACTTTCGCCCCGGCGCAACCGTCGACGCGTTGATGGAAGCACAGCGCAGGGCTGATCAACCCATTGTCTTTGTACCGATCGAAGCCGAAGCTTTCGAGGCCGCGTTAGGTCGCGTTTACCGCGACAGTGCATCCGAGGCCGCAGAGGCGGCAGCCGGGGACGACCTGAATGCGCTTGCCGATACGGCCGCAGCGGTCGACGATCTGCTGGATCAAAATGACGATGCCCCGGTGGTCCGGCTGATCAACGCGCTTTTGCTCGAGGCGGTCAAGGAAGGTGCGTCGGACGTTCACATCGAAACGGAAGAGCGCCGTTTGATCGTGCGGTTCCGGGTTGATGGCGTCCTGCGCGAGGTGATCGAACCCAAGCGCGCTTTGGCCGGGCTTCTGGTCAGCCGGATCAAGGTGATGGGCAAATTGGATATCGCGGAAAAGCGGCAACCCCAAGACGGGCGCGTCAGCTTGCGCGTCGGGGGGTATGACCTTGACGTGCGCGTGTCCACCATTCCGTCGCAGTTTGGTGAACGGGTCGTGCTGCGGCTGTTGGATCGAAGCCAGACGCAACGCGGCATCAGCCATCTGGGGATGAGCACGCGAGATCGCGAAACCTTTGAACGCATCCTTGCGCGCCCGGATGGACTGTTACTGGTGACAGGGCCGACAGGGTCCGGTAAAACGACGTCGCTGTACGCAGCACTTGGGCGGCTGAACGATCGGTCACGGAATATAATGACCGTCGAAGATCCGATTGAATATTCGATGGATGGTGTGGGACAGATGCAAGTCAACACCAAGACCGGCCTGACATTTGCGCGCGGGCTGCGCGCGATCTTGCGGCAAGATCCCGATGTCGTGATGGTGGGCGAAATTCGCGATCGCGAAACCGCACAGATCGCCGTTGAAAGCGCGATGACAGGCCACCTTGTGCTTTCGACCCTTCACACCAACACGGCTATCGGTGCGGTTTCAAGATTAGTAGAGATGGGTGTGGAACGGTTTTTGTTGGCCCCGATGCTGCGGGGATTGGTTGCGCAACGTTTGGTACGTCGCGTCTGCCCGGATTGCGCGGCACCACACGTCATTACCGAAAGCGAAAGCGCCCTGTTGTCGGGGGCGATTTCAGCCGGCGAAACGGTTCAACGCGGTATCGGCTGCGATGCCTGCCAAAATCAGGGTTTCAAGGGCCGGCTGCCGATCTACGAAATTATCGAAGTTGATCGAGAGCTTGAAAGGTTGATCCACGAGGGTGCATCGGAGGCGACCTTGCAAGATCGTGCCCGTGCTAAAGCGCCCGGTATTCTGGCAGATGGTGTCGATAAACTTCGGCAAGGCAAGACCACGGTCGAGGAAGTTGCCCGGGCGGTCCGTGATGATGTTGTGATACCGGATATGGCTTAAGATATGGCAGCGTTTTCCTATAAGGCGGTTGATAAATCAGGGGCCGGAAGCACCGGCCTGATCGAAGCGTCAAGCGCAAGTGCGGCGCGGCAGGAGCTGCGCGCACGCGCATTGTTACCGATATCTGTCGAACCGACGCGGAAGGGTCTCTCTGGCGCGTCGGTGTTTGCCAGCGGGCGCAGCAAGGCCATCGGAGGGAGAGCGCTGACCGTGGTTACCCGGCAGCTGGCGACGTTGATCGGTGCGGGGGTGCGTATCGAGGACGCGTTAAAGACCGTCGCGGATCAGGCGAGCAACGCGAAAGTGGCAGCGTTGATGTTGACGTTGCGCGCCGACGTCCTCGACGGGCAGGGGCTTGCTCCTGCGCTTGATGCACATCCCCACATCTTTGGCGCGTTCTATCGTGCATCGGTCAAGGCCGGGGAAACGTCGGGCCGGTTGGGCGACGTGATGGATCATCTGGCCGATTTTGTCGAGACCCGGTCAAAGAACCGCCAGACAGTGCAGCTTGCCCTGCTATATCCGGCGATCTTGGCGCTGGTCTCTTTAGGGGTGATCGTTGCGCTGTTGGTCTATGTGGTGCCAGATATTGTCAAAGTCTTTACCTCCCGCGGGGCCGAACTGCCGTTGTTGACCCGCAGCCTGATTGCGGTGAGTGACTTTGTCGCGAATTACGGACTGATTGTTCTGGGTGCCGTATTGGGACTTGTCGCGTTGGGGGCATGGTTGCTCAGGCGTCCAAGCGCGCGCATGCGCTTTGATCAATGGACTTCGCAGGCCTGGCCGATGCGGCATTTCGTGTTGAAGTCCAATGCTACGCAGTTTGCGGGTACCCTGGCCACCCTGACGGTCAGCCGGGTACCGCTTTCAGAAGCGTTGGAAGCGGCCGGTGACACGATCGGCAACCGCTATATCCAAGCCAAGGCGCGGGCTGTAGGCGCGCGGGTTCGCGAGGGCACGGCGCTGTCAAAGGCGATGCATCAGGCGGCAGTTTTTCCGCCCTTGCTGGTCGCGATGGTGGCCAGCGGCGAGGCCGGTGGCACACTGGGCGCAAGCCTGACGCGCGCCGCTGCGGATCAGGCACGCGATCTTGACGCCCTCGTGTCGGCGCTGGTGGCGTTGGTCGAACCCGCAGTGCTTTTATTGATGGGCGGTGTGGTGATGTTGTTGGTCCTGTCGATTCTGCTGCCCATAGTCAATCTGAACAATTTGGTGATTTGATGTGGCTGACCCGGTTAGTTCAATTGAAACTCCAACAGTGTTGGCGCGCTGTCGGGCAGGCCGGGTATCAATTGCGCCGCGGCGGGCTCGATCCGCAATTTGACCCAGCCGTCAGGGCCAAGTCGCGCTCGGCCCATCTGCGATTTGGCGGCATCATTCGTGGTCAGGTTTGCGACGCCGTCAACACCTTCGGTGGTGAGAACCAGAACAAGCGGCGCGACTTCAAGCGCTGGTCGTCCCGCAGCTTGGCAGGTACTTTCGCTAATTTGTACCCGACCTTGGCTCGTTACCTGGTGGCGCGACCAGGTTATGCGGTTGATATCGACAACTGTCTGCCCGTCACAGGGCGACGCGCCCGGCACCAAAGCCAACAGATCCGCGCCACCGCGTCCAGACACGTCGCGAAGGCCAAGCTGCCAGGGGCTGGCGAAACCATGCGCTTGCAACAGGGTATGCTGTCCGGCCAGCTTCAGGTCGCCGCCGATCCGCCCGCGCAGAAGGCTGCGCCATGTTCCTTGCCAGGTCAGGACCAAACCCCCGTCCATCACTGCGCGACCCGACCACAGGCTGCCCGAGACCGCGCGCACCTGTGGCGGCATCCCCGCCACCCGTGCCATAGTGGCGGCGGGTACGGTCAGCATCGCCGTCGCCCCAAAAAACAGGAGTGCCACCAATGACAACCCGATCACCCATAAAATCTGACTTCCCCGCGCGGGTCGCCGTGCAACGCGACCGCCGGGTTTTTCTGTCTGGGTTGGCAGCATCTGCTTCGTTTCTTTCTGCATGTTCTGCCACTGGGTTGGGCAGTGTCCTTGAGGGTAAGCCAGCCAAAAGCGAGGGGCCGGGGAGGGCCGCGCTTCTGGCACCGATGTCGGGCCGTGCGCCGCAACTAGGCCAGATCATGCGCAATGCTGCAACCCTTGGCGGCAACACGTTGAGCGATACTGGCGAAATGGCGTTTTTCGATTCAGGTGATACGCCCGAGACCGCCGCGGCTGCCGCCCGTCTTGCCGTTGCAGCGGGGGCGCGTATGATTGTCGGCCCGCTATTCGGGGCGCAGGTTGCGGCGGTTTCCCAAGCAGTTGGGTCAAACGTGGCTGTCTTGACCCTATCGAATGATGTCAACGTCGCGGGCGGTGGTGTTTTCGTATTGGGCGTCACTCCGGAACAATCTGCACGCGCGGTGCTGACATTTGCCGCCAGACGCGGTTTGAACACCGTTGGCGTGGTCGCGCCCACCGGCGCTTTCGGCGCACGCTCTGCCGAGGCCGCGCTGCTTGTTGGCAAAACGACCGGCCAAACCATGTTGCCGCCGATCGTCGACACCGACCCCGCAATCGTGCTTGCAAAGTTGGCAAACGCGAATGGTGGGGTCCTGCCAAAGGCCGTGTATCTGCCCGGCGCAGGTGAGGAATTGGAAGCGCTGGCATCTGCGTTGCGGGGCAAAACCCAAGTGTTGGGGTCAACACAATGGTCTTCTCGCGACCCCGGTAATTTGCCAGCACTCCGTGATGCCTGGTACGCGGCCCCGGACCCGCTTGCGTTTGAACCGTTTGCCGTCGCTTATCAAGAGGCGCACGGGTCAAGCGCCGGCATCCTCGCGGGGGTCGCCTTTGATGGCGTTGAAACAGCGCGCCTTTTGGGACGGATACAGGAACAGACCGCCAGCGGCTTGACCCGCGACAAGGGCTTTTCTGGTGTGCTTGGGCCATATAAGTTCAACAAATCGGGGCTATGCAGCCGTGGTCTTGCGGTGTTGAACGTGGGGGCAGGCGCTATCACGATGATCGGATCCGCGTCGGCATGACCCAGCAGGTGCACCGCGACACAGAAGCGGGCTTGACGCTCATCGAGGTGCTTGTCGCGCTGGCCTTGTTTTCTCTGATCGGGCTGGCTGGCTTTACGATGCTTGATAACATTTTACGGGTTCAGTCCGGCACGCAAGGGCGGTTGGAGCGCTTGGGTCAAATCGATCGCGCACTGGTGATTTTCAGCCGGGATTTGCAGGAATCGGATTCTGGCAGCGTGCGGCAGGATGAAAACGGTGTGACGATGAACAGGACCGGTACCGGTCTGCTGTCCTATCAGGCCCCGTCAACTGTTCTTCTGCGCAGCCTGTCGCGCAGGAATTTTGAACAGCAGATGATTGACGGAGTAAAGGCCATCCGGCTGAGGTCGCTTGATTCTGCGGGCACGTGGCATGACCGTTGGCCGATCGAACAGACCCAGTCGCTTGGTCTGGCACCCACGCTAAAGGCTGTCGAGCTGCAACTTGATCTACGCGAGGGTACGGTTAGCCGACTTGTCGATGTGCCAGCCGGGGTGAAGGAATGATCCGGCAGCGCGACGCGGGTGTCGTCCTGATCAACGTGTTGGTTATTCTGTCGATCGCGTCCATTGTCGTGTTCTTGATGCTGACCTCGCAAGATGTGTCATTGCGGCGTGCGCAGTCCATGGCGGCGGCAACAGCCGCAGATGCCTTGGCCAGAGGGGCGGAAGCGAGCGCCGTGACCGCGCTGCGGCGGGATATGATAAATGCCCCGGACACTGACAACTACGCAGAGCCTTGGGCACAGGTCGCCCAGCAAGAAGCCGGTCTGTCAACGGGGCGTTTTTCCGTGAGAATTCGCGATGCACAGGCCAAGTTGAACCTGACCCGACTTGCCGGTGGGGCGCAGGTCGAAGTTGAGGCGCTGTTGCGCGTTCTGGCCGAACTAGAGATCAGTCGCGCAGATGGCATACAGATCGCAGCGGAAATCGCCGGGCGTCCGGGTCTGAAAAACCTATCGGAATTGCGCAGCATTTCGGCTGAGACAATTAACGCACTTTCGCCGTTCGTGGATTTCTTGCCCGCAACCGCAACGCTCAATCTGAATACTGCCGCGCCACTGCTTTTGCGCGCGGTGCTTAACAACCGATCTGCTGCGCTGCGGCTTGAAAGCATGCGGGGCAGCGCGGGGCTTTTGACGCCAAAGGACCTTGAACGGGTGGGTGCAGTCCAGCCCGCCTTGACCGGGTTCACCTCGCAGAACTTCGACATCGATATTCTTGCCGAAGTCGATGACATCGTCGTAAATCTGCACAGCCGAATTGCGCGTCAAGAAAGCTTTGCGGGCCAAAGTGTCGTTGTGACACGTCGGGCCTACGGTGTGCCGCTCAATACCGTGCCGATGATACCGCAGATGTAGAAAGGGGGTGCAAACGAATGAACATCTGCACCCCCAAATGGTTTTTGCCTGAACGTCGATCAGTAACCCTTAAGGGTTAAACGGATCGATGTTCGGGTTCACGGTCAATCCCAAAGTTGCAGGATCAGCCACGGCTGTACCGTTGGCGTTGGTTTGGAACGCCTTGACGAAAGCCGCACCCAAGGTGTTGATCCCCGAGAGACCGGTGCCGCCTCCGCACGCCGCCACCAGCAAAAGCAAGGAGGCTCCGGCAATCAGCTTACCCTTGCGTGTAAACATCTGTTTCATGGTCGGTGTCATACGATCCTCCACTTAGTTTGGCGACCCGGCGAGCGGCGTGTTCAAATAAGGGAACGTCGCGCGAAGATCGGTTGGTTTGATTGGAGCACCATCTGTGAATGCAGCGGTGCCAACGGGAGCATCTGCTGGAGCACAAAGCCCAAGATTGATGTCGTCGACGGCTTTCGGATCGCCGCTCAACTCTTGACCCAATGGCACGGGGTGACACAAACGACCCATCACGACGCGCAATGCGATGTCGACGGTATCATCTGCCGGGCGACGCCCGTTGGGGAAACCGGCAAGATCTTCGGCAACCAGTCCAAAGACATTCTGCTTGGCCAGAGGCGTTGCAGCTACGCCGGTATTCAGGCGCATCATTTCAGAGCCGGTTACTGTTGCCTGTTGGTTGAAGCCCGCGAAGCCTGTCAAGAAAGCGGCGACAAGGTCGTTGCGCGGGAAGTTATTTGGCGCTAGCTCCGCTGGAAGACCAGCCACGCCGCCGAACAGCAGCTCGACGAGTTCGGGAAGTGTAGGGTTGGTAACGTAAGGCGCAAGCGCCCCATCCTGGGTTGGTTCGGCTGCGTTGAACAAATCCTTGTCGGGCAGGCCGATGACAACTTCGTTCACCAGGGGTGCGGATAGACGCGCAACCTGTACATACGCACCGCCATTGACGTCGGTCCCTTCGTAGGTGGGGCTTGGGTCAAGCACGCGAGCCTGAGGCAAACTTGCTGTCGTCCAAGCACCGATTACGCCGTTACCGTTCCCTGTCAAACAGGAAATCGGAACTTCGATCGCCAGCGAAGTGACGTTGAACTTGCCAACTAGATCGTCATTGGCACGGTCTTGACTGATCCCACCCGAGAATGGCGATGATGCGTTATATTGAGGGTAAGCGGGGTTGTCGGCACCCTGGATTGGTACCAGATTTACGAGGTCAAAGATCTCACCAAGGTTAACAGCAAACGCTTCTGCTCGTTGTCCGACAAAAACGCGCCCGGGTGCAGCGCAATCCGGAATCGTGGTTTCGCTGATAAAGCCGTCGGCGTAGGTCGCATAGTCAGCGATGGTCTTTTTGCCAATGTTATCGATAGGTTTTTTGAAGGTCGTGCCTCCCCCGGACTTGTTTGTCAGCAGGGAGCTGGCGGCATAGCCGGAACGGCGGTCGCCATTGATCTTACGTACTGTGTAGCTTTCAAATTCGTTTTGTGCAGCGGTATTACCTGCACCAATTGTGCCGGCTTGGCGCAGCGGGATCGCGATATCCTGGCCTCCGACTTTCAGCGCGATGCCTTTACCTGAATTCGCCAGAGTATTTTGGAATTGGAATTGAAACGTGATGTCTTCCATCGCATCGCCGTCATTGTCCACGTGAATTTCGTAAACAGCGTCGGAGTCCATGGTGAAATAGTTGGGACCCCCGTAAGGTGCCTGTAATGGCTGATAGTTCGCAATGAAAGTTACAGTATCTTCCTTGCCTGTTTCGTAGCCTCGAAACATATAAAAATCTGTAGCATCCACTTTTGGCATTGCAGTGATGCCGGGCGCTTCGCGGTGCGACGACGCCCACGCTGTTGTGGCGCACACCGTGGCCAGAACGGCACCCGCGCTGACCAGGACTTTTTTCTTATTATTTAGCATAGTATTACCTCCACATAGGATATTGGGATATGCAAAAAAAAGGCTGTTCTACCTTCCCCTTAAATCATCAGAAAGGTTGAAGCCCCGCATATGCGCGTAGCCACGAGCCGGCCCAGAAATTAGTTTCAAAATAGTTTCTTAAATTTCATAAATATTATTGAACGGTCATTTCGGGTGGTAATATGTGCAAAGGCCCACCATTCTATGGTAGCTAGGCTCACTGACAGGTTCCGCCTTGGATCAACCGCTGCTTCTATTTTCACAGTCGCACCCGACAAGTCTTGATATCATCGCTACGCCGCCATTGGTTGCAGTGCTGATCTGGCTAAGTGTCAAGGACTGGCGCAGCTTTCGCTTGCCCGATGCAGGGACGCTTCCGTTGATCGCAAGTGGCGTAATCCTTGCGGTTTGGAGGGAGGGGGCGGTTCCCGTCGATCAGGTGATAGGCGCGTCAGCAGGGTTTGCTTTTTTTTGGGCGATTGGCGCTGCTTACTTCAGGACGCGCGGAATTGATGCCTTGGGGCTCGGTGATGCTAAGTTATTAGCGGCGGCAAGTGCATGGTTGGGATGGCAAGCGCTGCCTACGATCATCCTTTTGTCTTCCATCGCGGGGATCGTGCTGGCCGTGGTCAGACGCGATGATGCAAGTGCGAACATCCCTTTTGGCCCGACGCTCGCTGCAGCGTTTTTCTTGCACTGGACGCTATTTTTGGCGGGGTGAGATTTTTACCGGAATGATCTGCGACACCGGTCTGCACAACGCCAGTGTATCCGAGGATACGAAACGCCTCACCGCAAATGTACCCGGCGGGCGCTGTTAGCGCCAACATATAGCGAAGCACTGGAGGTGCGTCAGAATCAGTCGATTCGTGGGTTGTTCTGACTGAAACCAAGATTTGAGCGGCGCTCGCTGCGCCGCGTCAGCTTCCTGAAGTGACGCAACGGCACTTGGGGGCGGTTTTGCAGACGTGTAGCCGTTTAATTTTGGCCGCCAAAACGCGGCTCTATTGTTAAAAATAAGGCTAAGTACCTGAATTACTTGGATGGATTGTGTCGGACACAAAACTTACAACCTTTGAGGCGCTTGCCAATCAGATCGAAATAGTTAGGATGCCGCGTTAGATCGCCAGCACACTCCGGATTTGAGACAATATACCCTAGCGATCACTCTGGGAGGAGAAAACATGAAAGATACGAAGAACCTGAACCGGCGTTCGTTTTTGACGAAATCGGTTGTTGCAGGCGGTGCCGCCACTGGCGCTATGCTGGCAGCTCCGGCCGTTCTCGCACAAGCGCCACTTGTGATCAAAATGCAGACATCGTGGAACGATGCAAACATCTGGCAGGATTTTGCCCGTGACTATGCAACCCGTGTCGAAGAAATGTCGGGCGGGCGCGTTAAGGTCGATGTGCTGCCAGCGGGCGCGGTTGTCGCTGCATTCCAAGTTCTGGACGCGGTAAACGACGGCTTGATCGACGCTGCACACTCAGTGCCGGTTTACTGGTACGGCAAGAACAAGGCCGCTTCGCTGTTCGGTACCGGCCCGGTTTTCGGCGGTTCCGCTACGACAATGCTGTCATGGTTCTATCAGGGCGGTGGCCAGGCGCTTTATAACGAGCTGACCCAAGATATCATGGGTCTGGACGTTGTCGGATACATGGGTTTCCCGATGTTCGCGCAGCCTTTCGGTTGGTTCAAGCAAGAAGTGAACACTGTCGCCGACCTGCAAGGTTTCAAGTATCGCACAGTGGGCCTGGCGGCCGACCTTATGGCAAAGCTTGGCATGTCGGTAGCACAGCTTCCCGGTGGTGAAATCGTGCCCGCGATGGAGCGCGGCGTGATTGATGCGTTCGAATTCAACAACCCGTCGTCGGACAAGGATTTTGGCGCGCAGGACGTAGCCAAGAACTATTACCTGTCCTCCTATCACCAGGCGTCGGAAAGCTTTGAATTCCTGTTCTCGAAAGCCTTCCTCGAGGATCTGGACCCCGATATTCAGGCAATCCTGAAGTATGGTGTCGAAGCTGCATCAACTGCCAACACGGCCAAGGCGATGGACCGTTACTCTGCGGATCTGCAATTCCTGCAAAATGATGCGGGCGTTACAGTGCGTCGCACATCCAAAGAGATTCTGGATGCACAGCTAAAGGCATGGGATGAACTGATCCCAGAACTGGAAGCTGATCCGTTCATGAAGAAATGCCTCGACAGCCAGCGTGACTGGGTAGGCCGCGTCTCGTACTACGAGCTGATGAACGCACCTGACTACGGCCTTGCGTACGAGCATTACTTCCCAGGCAAAATCAAACTCTGAACGTGTAGATCAGAGAATTAAACAGGCCCCGGCACCCAGTGTGCCGGGGCTTCTATGCGAGGCATGGGGCTAATATGGTATCATTTATACGGTTCGCCGATAATCTTTCCGCGTGGTTTGGCAAGTCATTTGCCTGGCTCATTTTGTTAATGTCGATCGGCACCGGGTACGAGGTTTTCGTCCGGTACGTGATGAACAACCCCACTGCATGGGCGCTCGATGTTTCGTTTATCATGTACGGCACTTTGTTCATGATGGGCGGGGCCTATACGCTTTCACGGGGGGGACACGTACGAGGCGATTTCATCTACCGCCTGTTGCAGCCCAAAACCCAGGGCAAGATTGATATTGTCCTGTATCTGGTGTTCTTCTTCCCCGGTGTCACGGCGTTGATCATTTCCGGATGGAAATATGCTGCCCGATCCTGGCAATACGGCGAAGTGTCAGTCAACAGCCCGGCCGGCGTACCGATTTTCCAGTTCAAAGCGATAATCGTCGTCGCGGGTATCTTGCTTTTCATTCAGGGCATCGCACAGGTGTGCCGCTGCATAATTGCGATCAAACACAACTATTGGATTGAAGCTGATGAGGATGTCTTCGAAACCGAAGATCTTCTGATGCAAGAAGCAAACAAGGCCGAGAAAGACCATATCACATGACCGATCCGCAAATTGCCCTGATGATGTTGGGGCTGTTCATCATTTTTGTATTCCTCGGCTTTCCAATCGCTTTCACGCTCATGGCTATGGGCATCGGCTTTGGGTATTATGCCTATTTCGATGCCAACCGGATGTGGCGTGCCTTTGACCGGCTGGATGAAACAGCGGGGCAATGGGACCAATGGTCCACCTGGTTTGAGGGGTTCTATAACAATCGAATATTCGATTTGTTCGTGAACCAGACCTTTACGGTCATGTCAAACGAAGTGCTTACCGCCGTGCCGTTGTTCTTGTTCATGGGCTACATCGTCGAGCGATCAAATATCGTCGACCGCTTGTTCACCACCCTCAACGTCGCTTCGAAGAATGTACCTGGGTCCATGGGGGTCGCCGCACTGATCACTTGCGCTCTGTTCGCGACCGCCACCGGTATTGTCGGCGCGGTTGTGACCCTGATGGGACTGCTTGCGTTGCCGGCGATGCTCAAGGCGCGGTATGACCCTTCATTCGCTGCCGGTATCATCTGTGCGGGCGGTACCCTGGGGATCCTGATCCCGCCCTCGATCATGCTGATCGTCTACGCCGCGGCCACCAACGTTTCTATCGTTCGGCTCTATGCAGCAGCGTTGTTGCCGGGCCTTACACTGGTGGGCCTGTATCTTATCTACATCATCGGCCGCTCGGTTCTTCAACCGTCGTCGGCACCGCGCCCTACTGCTGAAGAAGTGCCCGACATGCCCATGGGCAAACTGGTCTGGATGATCATCACTTCGTTCGTGCCGCTGGCCTTTCTGATCTTTGCGGTACTCGGCTCGATCCTGTTTGGCCTCGCCACCCCGACCGAGGCGGCTTCTATCGGCGCGTTGGGCGGAATTTTTCTGGCGTTTATCTACAGGGCGATGACGTGGCAGCGGATGCGCGAAAGCGTTTATCTGACGCTACGGACAACGGCGATGGTGTGCTGGCTATTTGTTGGCTCTTACACGTTCTCGGCTGTATTCTCGTATCTAGGCGGTGAACATGTGATTTCCGAGTTCGTGCAGTCCATGAACCTGACTCCGATCCAATTCCTGATCATGGCGCAGATTATCATCTTTTTGTTGGGCTGGCCGTTGGAATGGTCCGAAATCATCATCATCTTCGTGCCGATCTTCCTGCCCCTGCTCGCGGTCTTTGATATTGATCCGCTGTTCTTCGGCATCCTGGTTGCCTTGAATCTGCAAACCAGTTTCTTGACCCCGCCCATGGCGATGTCGGCGTATTATCTGAAAGGAATTGCACCGCCTGAACTACAGCTGACGCAGATCTTCAAAGGGGTGATGCCATTCCTGTTCTGCGTTATCCTGTCGATGGTGTTGATGTATATCTTCCCGTCAATCGTTTTCTATTTGCCGGATATGTTCTATGGGCGCTGAGGCCAAACAGTCCGATACGTGGGTCGCGCAGCCCAGTGTTACTTTGTTGCGCGACCGGTTAGCGTCGGGTGCTCTTGGAGCGCTGGAATTGGTCGAAAGCTATATTGCACGCATCGAGGCGCGCGAACCCGAAGTAGGGGCGTGGGCTTGGTTCGACCCTGAGTTTGCAAGGGCTCAAGCGCGGACACTGGATGGGTACAGACGGGCAGGGCGGCCTTTGGGGCGTCTGCACGGGCTGCCGGTAGGATTGAAGGACATTATCGACACCGCGCGCATCCCGACCGAAAATGGGTGTACGCACGACAAGGGGCGGGTACCGTTGCACGATGCCTATGTTGTTGAGCGTCTTAAAAAGGAAGGCGCGATCATCATGGGCAAGACGGTGACAACCGAGCTTGCCTATATGCATCCGGGTAAAACGGCAAACCCGCACAATCTGGCCCACACACCTGGCGGTTCTTCGCAAGGTTCGGCTGCGGCGGTTGCCGATGGTATGGTGCCATTGGCGATCGGCACGCAGACTGGTGGATCAGTAATCCGCCCTGCTTCTTTTTGCGGGGTCACCGGATATAAGCCGACTTTCGGCGCAATCCCACGGCGTGGCATCCTAACGCAGTCACCGACACTGGATACGGTTGGCGTGTTTGCCAGCGATCCCGCAGGTGCTGCATTGCTTGCCGAGGTTTTGTTTGGCTATGACGCGGATGATGCAGCTACAGCATTGCAGCCGGCACCCGCGCTTCATGCTGCGGCGGTGTCCGCTCCGCCGATCCCTCCGGTATTCGGGTTCGTGCGGCCGCCCGGTTGGGAAAATGCTGACCCGCAGATGCGTGATGCCTTTGACGAACTGATCGGCGCCCTGGGTGATCAGGCGTTTGAAATGCCTTTGCCTGCGGTGTTCGAACACGCGTCGGAACAGCGAAAACTGATTAATTTCGCGGAAATGTCCTATCATTACTATCCCTATTGGCGCGATGCGACCGATCAACTGGGGTCGGTAACATGCGAAGCCATTGAACAGGGCAACAAGGTTCCCGCTCGGGATTATCTTTCGGCGAAGGATATGCCTAAACTTCTGAACGCGGCTTTGGACGAACTGTTAACCCGTTGCGATGTGCTGTTGTGTCCGGCGGCCCCCGGCCCTGCTCCGAAAGGGCTGGATACAACTGGCGACCCGATTTTTAACGGCATCTGGACATTCTGTGGTACCCCTTGTGTCAGCGTTCCCTTGCTGACCTCGCTCGAGGGGCTTCCAATGGGGGTTCAGCTTGTCGGTGCGCGTGACAATGACGCGCGTCTAATGCGTACAGCACAGTGGCTTTTTAACTGGGCCGATGGCACGTTACAATGAGGAATAGTAAATTATGAACCGGCTGCTCGCGCTTCTTGCATTTATCTCAATCGCAGTTTTTCTGCTGATTTTGGCGTTCAAGGTACCAAGCCCCGACTTGGTTATCATGATTCTTATTACGCTTGGCTTCGTCGCGTATGATCTTGCCACCTCCAGCGGGAAAAAGGGTGATTAACGCTTAAATCACTCTAGGAATTGTTGTGTGGGGGTAACATATGGTAGTGTTCCCCCGCGACGGTCAACCGCGTTTGGTGGGGAAAATCTTTTTCATGATCGCGTCAAACCTGTCCCAACTGATCACAGCCCGGTTGCCCGCATACCCGTGATAGTGAGATCGGCCAGTCGCCGTCGGGAACCCCGCCCATATCTTTGCCAGATTAGTCATAAACCGGTGGCGACTGATTTTGCCCTCCATAAAGCTGCTGATACCCGCGTCCTCTAACAGGATGTCAGCCAAGGCATCTTGTACACCTGTGGTGAATTTATGACTCTCGCTTATGCCGGCTTGGATGACGAGGCTTTGTAGTGTCGAGGGTATGAATTGATAACGGCCAATTGCATGAGGTTGATTGGGTGTTTGATTTATCCACGCATAGATTTCGCCGATCGTCATTTGCGTGGGCCGTTTGGCAGGCAGCTTTTTCGCTCCAAGCTGGATCGCATCATAGCCTTTATGGCCGGCCTCTGCCCAAGCGATCAAATGTTTCAGGTGAGTAGTGGCGCCCGTCCCGTCATGTATTTCGAATGACCGCGGTTTCGCCTGTACCGGCTGCACGTGTTGAACGTGTTGAACGTGCCGCAATGTGATGGGCCCCTGCGAACCGGAGTCGTGAAGGTTAAAACTAATGTCGCTAATTCTGGCAGAATTCGCCTTAGCCAGGGAATAGGATTCCGCCATCAACGGGTGTGCGGTAAATGCTGCCGGGATGGCGATGAGAAGAAAGAAGCGTCTTACTGTCATTATCGAACTCCATGATGGTACTCATAGAGCGATGTTGCCTGCGTTTTTCGTGTAATTCACTATATTAATCAGGTAGTTAGCTGCGTGTTGGTATACAGGTGATGGCTGGGAGGCTAGGCCAGTTACCCTAAAGAATATGCAGTGACGCCACAGCATATGCGCCCGCGACAGGGGCGGGGCACATGCGTTTACCTTTTTGGAATGCCGTATCCGCGCATCAATCGTTTTTGGGCAGCGATGCGAAAGGGCGCGTTCGCGGCCCCATAGCCTTTGTAACCGCCACGGCGTTCGATGATTTCAAAAAACATGCCGCCTGCAAAGGGCTGTGAATAGAATTGAAAGAAACAACCCTCGGCGTCTTCGTCATACAGCATATTATGTTGCTGAAGCTTCGCGAGCGATTCCCGATCAAGATCGAACCGTGCCGCGAGGTCGGCGTAGTAGTTTTTGGACATCGGCAAAACCGCAAATCCACGCTGAACCATCGCGGAACTGGTGGCGAATATATTGTCCGTGGCAAAGGCTACATGCTGTACGGATGCGCCGAAGCTGTCTGCAAGAAAGTTTCCTGCCATGGTGCGATGCGTTTCCGCGCCATTCAGCGTAATCTTGAAATTGCCGGAAGCCGTTTCAATAGCCTGACTGCGCACCAACCCGTCCGGGTCAACCACATCGACCATGGCAGATTTCCGCATGTCAAAGAGGGTCGTATAAAACAGTGACCAGCTCAACATTTCACCATAGCTCATGGTCTGGGCCAGATGATCGATCCGTTTCAGACCGACCCCTGAATTTTGCGGGTTTGCCGGCGAAAATTCTTGCGACCAGACTCGATCTAGCCCGCTCTTTTGATCAATGAAATGAAGAACACTGCTCCCCAATCCCCGGATGGCGGGAATTTCAAGTTCTCCAGGGCCGGTCGGCTGATTGAATAGATCCGCCCCAAGGTGACGCGCCCTGATGATAGTATCTGCGGCGTCTTGTACCGAAATTCCAATGTCGCAGATGGTGGTGCCGTGGGTCAAGTATGCGCTGTTCGCAAAACCTGTGGTTTCGCGGTTGACCACGATCCGGATGTCGCCTTGCATCCAAAGCGTGAGGTCTTTTGCGATATGATGGCCTGACGGTGCGAAACCCAAAGTCTCAAGTATCGTTTCCAACGCCTTTGCTTCGTCGCCGCGCGTTGCGAATTCAATGAACGAGACCCCTTCAACCGTTGACCTCGACGGAAGCGGGGCGTGCGTCTGGACAGGGGCAGGGAGGTCGCGGGTGACATCATCCTGTAACGCGATAAGCGACCGGTAGCCGTCTTTTGCAATCATTTTTGCAGGGCCGGCGCGGAACTGATCATTGAAGATTTCCAACGAAACCGGGCCGGAATATCCAGTCGCCGTGACTGATTTCATGAAATCGCCAACGGCAAGGTCTCCCTCACCGGGCATGTTGCGAAAGTGACGTGACCAATAAAGCAGGTCCATGTCGATCAATGGCGCATCGGCGAGCTGTATAAAAAAGATCTTGTTGCCAGGGATGCTGCGGATGCTGTCCGGATCGATTTTCCGCGACAGCGTGTGAAAGCTGTCGAGGATCACGCCGACGTTTTCATGGTCGGCGCGTCTTACCACCTCCCACGCGTCGCGGTGGTCGTTGATGTGGTGTCCCCATGCCAAGGCTTCAAACCCAACCCGTAGGTTGCGCTTTGCCGCACGTTCGCCCAGCTCGTGAAAATCGGCCGCTGCACGGTCGATGCCGCCCAGGCTTTGCGGATGACAGGACGAACATACCAACACCAGATCAGTTCCCAGCTCTTGCATCAGGTCGAACTTGCGTTCAGCCCGGTCAAAGGCCTTTGATCTAAGCGGCTCGGGTAAACATTCGAAATCCCGGAAAGGCTGGAACAGCATAATTTCGAGCCCCATCGAGCGGACAAGTTTCCCGACCTCTTGGGGGCTTCCGTCATGCGCGATAAAATCTTGCTCGAAGATTTCGATGCCGTCGAACCCGGCGGAGGCTATGGCCTCGAGCTTTTCGGGTAAACTACCTGATACCGATACAGTCGCGATTGAGGTTTTCATGCGTCTTCCCCCGATATGGCAAGTCTAAGCGCGGCGTGGTCCACTGGCACATTGCAAAACACCTTCCAGGCCTCGACGCCCTGCCAGAAGAAAAGTTCGTACCCCGATATCACCTCAAGCCCGGCGCGGCGGGCGTCCTGAATAAAAGCGGTCTCGACCGGGGTATAGACCGCATCGAAAGCCCAGTTTGCATCACGCATATATGCGCCCGGCAACGGCGAACCGCCAATGCCCGCCATCCCCAGAGGTGTGCAGTTGATGATGCCATCGACACCCTTGACTGCAACGGTAGCATCCGTGGCGACTTCGACGCGCGTGTCCGAGCCCAGTGACTGCAAAGCCCGCGCCAGTGCGTCGGCCTTGTTTGCGTCCAGATCTACACAGCGGATCAATCGGGCATTCAAGCTTACCAATCCAAATGCTACGGCCTTACCTACGCCGCCTGTGCCTATCAGACAGACTGCACCTGGGTTTTCATTGCCTTTGGCAGATCGGTAAGCCTGGATAAAACCGGTATAGTCGGTGTTGAAACCCTTGGGCCCGTCCTCATCAAAAACGACAGTGTTGACTGCACCGATCGCACGAACGAACGGATCAGCTACCGTAACACTCGACGTGACAGTTTCCTTGTACGGGTAGGTTACGTTGACGCCTCGAAACCCGCCCAACCTCGCCTGCTCGAACACTTCGTCGAACGACATACCCATATCATTGGGGATCAAGCGGTCGTAGGTCACGTTCAGATCGGTCAACTGCCCTGCTGTCTTGTGCAGCCGTGGTGATTTCGACCGGTTTATGTTGTCGCCAATAAGCCCAAGCTTGATGGCCTTTGCGAAAGCTGAGGTCATGATTCCGCCTTTCTGAAGAGCCGTTTTTTGACAGTTGCCCAAAGCGGGGTTTGGCTGATAAAAATCATGAGCACCGCGACGAACAAGGTGAGCGACAAGGGGCTTGTGATCACGCCCTCGAAAAAGCGGCCAATGTCTCCGCGTTCCGAAATGATCGCGCGGCGCCAATTGTCATCAAGCAAGCGCGACAGGATCACCCCGAGAATGACTGGCCCTAAAGGATAGCCATAGTGACGCATGAAATATCCAAAGACCCCGAAACCAAGCATCCAGTAGACATCGGTAATCGAATTGTTGACCGCATAGGCACCGACAATTGATAGCAACAGGATCAGAGGGATGATGATCGATCGCGGCATTTCGACGATTTTCGTGAAAATCCTGATCCCGGTCAGCCCGAACAGCAACATGAAGACGTTTGCAGTCAGCAAGGCCCCCACGATGAACCAAAACATATCCGGTTGGTCCACCATCAGCATCGGGCCGGGGTTCAACCCATGGATAAACAGGGCACCGATCATGATGGCGGTTACGGCATCGCCGGGAATTCCCAGGGTCATCATTGGAATAAAAGCGCCACCAACGGCCGCGTTGTTGGCAGTCTCGGGGGCGACAAGCCCTTCCATGGCTCCTTTGCCAAAGGGCACTTGCGGGTTCTTGGTCACCCGTTTGGCGTGATCATAGGCCATCAATGCCGCGATATCGCCGCCGGTACCCGGCAACGCTCCGATAATGACGCCAATCGTAGATGTCTGAAGCGACAGCGGCAGGTATTTCTTGATGGTGCCGAATGAAGGGACGATCTTGTCGATCTTTTGACGTACGGCCTTCATCGTGACGTTTTGCAGTTGCAACAACGCTTCGGATACGCCGAACATGCCGATCATTACGGCGATGAACGAAATGCCGCCTTCCATGATTTGCAGATCAAAGGTGAACCTTTCGGTAAATGTCAGAGGGTCGCGGCCTACGGCACCGATGGCGATCCCGAATGCACCGGCAAAGATACCTTTGACCAGTGATCCGCTGGATAATGACCCGACCAGAAGAATACCCAACACCGCAAGCAGCATGTAGTCGCGTGGCTGAAAGGTCAGTGCAAAATCCGAAACAAATGGAGCGGCTATGGCCAGGACCAGAATCCCGATCAGTCCCCCGAAGAAGGACATTACCGTGGTGACGCCGATGGCCTGCCCGGCTTCGCCCTTCTGTGCCATGGGATAGCCGTCCATCGCAGTTGCGATAGCCGACGGTGCACCGGGTATGTTAAGCAAAATCGCCGTGCGCGACCCCCCATATACGCCACCCATGTATATACCCACCATGAGCGAGATTGCAGGGTATACATCCCACGAGAACGTAAATGAAATGAGGATCGAGACCGCCATCGTGACCGATAGTCCGGGGATGGCGCCGATATAAATGCCTGCGAACGTTCCGATACCCACCAAAACCAGTAACTGAGGTTGCGTGAAAACGGTAAGCAATGCCAGTAATGTGTCCATGTTCATGCCGCCCCAGAAACAAGATTGCGGAACAACTGGATGAATTCGGCTTCGGGTAGGATACCGGCTGGCAGAAGAACCGTGAACACTACCCGGAAGATCAACCAGATAATGGCGAGCGATGCGATTGTAACACCAACGGTATAGACCCAGCTTTTGCGCGCCAAAACCTTGATGGACACCAGCAGGAACAGCGCTGCCGTCAAAACGAACCCAAGGGGCTGTAGCAACACCCCGAAGACCGTGAGAAACCCGATAAACATGACTACGGTCCCTGGCAATATGTCTTTCGCCAAGGTTTCCGATGTGACCCTTTGCTGTTGTGCGGTGCGTAGGGTGATCAGTAGCGCGGTAACCGCCATGACCAACGTCGTGGCCATTGGCACCGCCCCGGGGGCGGAGAGCGATTCAAATCCGGATATTCCATAAGCGCTGTACAGCAGGAAGAGGCTGGCACCGCTCAGGAACGCGGCAAATCCCAATTCCCCGGGTCGACGCTTTTGGGGGTATCCCCCGGGTGTTGCATCGGATGTGCCATCATGATGGTCACGATCACCTCTAAAGTCGGTATCCATTCTGCTTTCCTCCCTGTGTTCGGTCAACCGGGCTCCTTGTCCCGGAACGCAAAGCGCCGCCCTGCCTATCGGCGCGGGCGGCGCCAAGGTGCGCTGGCACGAAGGCCAGCGGCTTCGTCAGTATCACTCGTGAAAACCAGTGGTGCCGACGTTTAGGGACGTTTGATGCCGAAATCCTCCGGAGAGGCTTTGGTCAGTCCCGCGTCTTGCAACAACCACGCGGTACCTTGCTGCCACTTCGACAAAAATTCTGTCGCTTCAGCGCCGGAAATTCCCATCATTGTGAAACCGCGATTGTCCATGAGTTCAATGAAATCGGGGCTTTTGGCGGCTTGGGCATACGCGTCGCTCAGCTTAGCCACAACGGCGTCGGGGGTGCCCTTTGGCGCAAATACACCGAAAAACGGCCCCCATGGCAGATAGGTTTTGTAGTCTTCGTTATACGCTGTGACCAATGGCACCTCGGGAAGCTTCTCGTTCTGTTTGACGTCGAAGATCGCGATGGGCTTTATCGCCCCTGCACGGATGCTTTCGATCGAGGCACCCAGGACGGCGGGCATTACGTCGATCGCCCCGCTTTGCAGCGCGGTCAATGCGGGTCCGTCCCCGTCATAAGGTACCGCGATCACGTCCAGATCGCCTTCGACAGTGTTCATCATCGCGGTAATTACCGACGGTAAACCGCCCGGGCCAGTCGCTCCAAACCGTAGTTCACCGGGGTTTTTTGCGATAAAATCCAGCATACCGGCATAGTCGTCAAACGGGGCATCGTTATTGGCAACAAGGATCGGCGTTCCTCGTGCCAGGATATTGATCGGAACAAACTCGGAGTAATCCTTGTCGCCCAGACCCATGACTTTATACAGCAGCGGGTTTTCTGCACCCATGAGCAGGGTATAGCCGTCCGCCTTGGCCGCCGCTACATAGTTCAGCGCAATCGCGCCGACCGCGCCTGTCATGTTTTGCATGACGATCGTACCGCTTAATACATCTTCGGCATGTGGCGTGACGGATCGCATGACAGTGTCGGTTGATCCCCCGGCACCCCATTGAATGATGCCCTGAATTTCCTTGGTTGGATATTCCTGAGCAAGTGAAACCGTTGCGCTGAGCCCCAAGGCAATGAACGCGCCTATCAATCTACGAGACATGTCTGTCCTCCCTATATCTTAGTTCAACTGGCGATTCGCTCCTCGCATCGTCAGTCTTGAGTGCATTTATGTACCTCGCGGTTAATTTGTCAATATGAATGTACCCACAGGTTAAATTCGTGTTATTCGTCGGTGGAATCACGTTATCGGCAGAGGGAAAAGCAGCCATGGGTGCAGGCGGCGACAGCGCAGGGACAACAAGAAAAACCTCGTGGAAGAAAGATCCTGAAGCTGTTCAGGAGAACATTCTGACCATCGCTACAGAAGAATTTGCAGCGCACGGGCTTGCGGGTGCCAACATCAACGTGATCGCTCAGAGAACATCCACCTCCAAGCGCATGATATATTACTACTTTGAGGGCAAAGAGGGTTTGTATATGCGGGTTCTGGAACGGGTTTATTCGTCGCTGCGCGAAAGCGAAAAGGCGCTTGATGTCACCAGCCTAGACCCCGTACCCGCGTTAAAGCGTCTGACAGAGGCTACGTTTGACTCGCATGTCAATAATCCTCAGTTCATCCGGCTGGTGATGATCGAGAACATTCACAACGCGGAGTATGTCAAGAAATCAAATATAATCCCCCGTCTTAACAAGGCAATCATCGATAAGCTGACCGATGTGTGCCGACGTGGTATCGCGGACGGTGTTCTTAGAAAAGACGCTGACCCACTGGAGTTGCATTGGATGACCAGCTCGGCGAGCTTTTACAATGTATCGAACCGTGCAACATTTTCTGCGTCGTTCGGGGACTCTTTATATAGTGAACCGGGCCAAAGAAGAATTCGGCAGCGTGTCGTCGATATGGTTCTGGGTGCCGTCGTCATCGGATATGAGCCGCACCAAAAATCCGAATAACCGTGTCAGGCAGTCCGAGGTGATCGCGGATAACGGGGCGAAGGTGCGCTTCGCCAACTCTTGTCGTGCAGGTTGCTGACGATCACGGCTTGGCGGCGGTCGCGCACGGCGCTATCACAGCGATCCTATCACCTGAAGGAGCCTGCCATGTCAGTCGCGGAACGTATCGCCCGTACAATTGCCACCGATATTGGTGCTCAAACGGAGCAGGTTCATGCAACGGTTGCGTTATTGGACAAGGGCGACACGGTGCCTTTCGTCGCGCGCTACCGCAAGGAAGCGACAGGTGGGCTGGACGATACCCAGTTGCGCAAACTTGCCGAGCGGTTGGACTATCTACGCGACCTCGAAAAACGCCGCGCGAGTATTCTCGGGGAAATCCGGTCACAGGGGAAGCTGACGGAAGCGTTGGCCAAGGCTATTGAGAAAGCCGGTACCAAGTCGGTCCTGGAAGACCTCTATCTGCCGTATAAACCCAAACGCCGCACCAAAGCGATGATTGCGCGTGAGAATGGGCTTGATCCGCTGTTGCGCAGTATTCTCGGGGACCGCCGCGCAGACCCTGCGGTTTTGGCCCAAGCATACCTGTCAGGATCGGTGGAGACCGTAAAGGAAGCGCTGAACGGAGCGCGGGATATACTGGTCGAAGAGCTCAGCGAAAACGCTGGACTTTTGGGGCGTCTGCGGCAGGTCATGCAGCAAGACGCGGTGATAACATCGCGGATTATAGCGGGGAAGGAGGAGAGCGGCGTCAAGTTCTCGGATTACTTCGATCATAGCGAGAAATGGGCCACGATAGCGCCGCACCGAGCACTCGCTATTCTGCGTGCTGCAAAAGAAGACATTGTCACGATTAACATAGCCCCCGAGCCCGAGGCCGGCGTAGCACGTGTTATCGGCATTGTCGCAAGCGAAGTCGGAATTAAAGGTGATGGACCCGGTGATGAGTGGTTGCGCGGTGTCGCTGCGTGGGCCTGGAATATGAAGCTTGGCTTGTCGATGTTCGTCGACCTGATGACGGATCTGCGACACCGTGCCCATAGTAATGCGATCGATGTGTTTGCAAGAAACCTTCGCGACTTGCTCTTGGCTGCGCCAGCAGGCGCACGGGCTACACTTGGCCTGGATCCCGGTATCCGGACCGGGTGTAAGATCGCGGTGGTTGATGAAACCGGCAAGCTGCTAGACACCGCGACCATCTACCCCTTTCAACCCCGTAATGATCTGCGCGGCGCGGCAGAAAAGCTGTCGCAGTTGATCGAACGATATAATGTTGCGCTGATCGCCATCGGTAACGGCACGGCAAGCCGTGAATCCGAACGGCTGGTGGCGGATGTGTTGAAAAACCTTCCCGAGGGGCGGGCCCGGCCGACGCCAGTCATCGTTTCAGAAGCGGGTGCTTCGGTGTATTCAGCGTCAGAGCTAGCCTCCAAGGAGTTCCCCGACGTCGATGTTGCCCTGCGCGGCGCGGTTTCGATTGCGCGACGGCTACAGGATCCGCTGGCGGAATTGGTAAAGATCGAACCGCAGGCGATCGGTGTTGGCCAGTATCAACACGATGTTGATCAGCGCGCGCTTGCACGGTCTCTTGAGGCGGTGGTTGAGGATGCGGTGAATGCAGTGGGCGTTGACCTGAATATGGCGTCGGCCCCTTTGTTGTCGCATGTTGCAGGGCTGGGGCCGTCGCTTGCCCAAGCCATCGTTTCACATCGTGATATAAACGGTGCATTTGCCACCCGTAAAGCCTTGCTCAAGGTTCCGGGACTGGGGCCAAAAGCCTTTGAGCAAAGTGCCGGGTTCTTGCGAATTACCGATGGCACTGAACCGTTGGATGCGTCATCGGTTCATCCCGAAGCTTATGGCGTCGCGCGAAAGATCGTGCAGGCTTGCGGTCGCGATATCCGATCAATAATGGGCGATAGCAGTGCACTTTCGGGCTTGCGTGCCGAACAATTTGTCGATGACAACTTTGGTTTGCCGACTGTGCAGGATATTTTCAACGAATTGGAAAAGCCCGGTCGCGATCCTCGCCCTACATTCAAGACAGCCAGTTTTGCCGAAGGCGTAGACAGTATTGCCGATCTCAAGCCCGGTATGTCCCTTGAGGGGACAGTGACCAATGTCGCGGCGTTCGGGGCCTTTGTTGATATCGGTGTCCACCAAGACGGGTTGGTGCACGTCAGCCAGTTGGCGGATCGCTTTGTAAAAGATCCGCACGAGATTGTTAAAGCTGGCGACATCGTGCGTGTACGTGTCACGGAAATTGATGTGCCGCGTAACCGTATCGGGCTGAGCATGCGCAAGGATAGCCCAGCAACGCGGGTACCGGATCACAAGAAAGGTGCCACTGACAAAGGTCGACTTACCAAAGATCATAGTAAAAAGCCGACCCGCAAACCTGACGGCAAGATCAGGCCGGCCGCGTCATCCGAAAATCATGGAGCTTTAGGTGCGATGTTGGCCGCCGCGATGAAACGTTCCTCTGACAACTCTTGATCCCGGCAGGCGTTGTCCTGGGATATCGATCAACCCAACGTCGGGCTGTCGTCGGCTGGATCATATGTCTTTCATCAGCCTTAGCGCATCGTAGATCGCTGCATGGGTGTTTCGTGCCGACACTGCATCGCCGATGCGGAACAACTGGAAACCGCCGCCATTGTTGCGCACGCTATCCTGAGGGACGCCGTCTATCAGTCTGTCGTAGTCGATTGCGCCGCCATTCGATGACAAAGGCTTTAGCGCGAAATACAGATCGTCCAACGGCATGGTGCCATAATTCACCACAACCTGGTCTACGATCACCTCGTAGGTATGATCGCTGTAATCGGTGCCGATGGTCGCAGTCAGCTGGTTGCCTTTGCGTTCGACCCCGGTCAAACGCCGCGTGACGGTAAAGGTCACGTCCTTATCCTGAAGCGCACGCATGTAGGGGACCAGGTTCATCGCCATAACGTCAGGCGAAAACGTACGATCGGGGGTCATGATCTCGACCCGCGACCCGGCGCTGGCGGCCAGTTCCGCGGCTTGCAGGGCAGGGTGGTCACCGCTTTCATCATAAATCAGTATTTTGCCTGCGGGTTTGACATCACCCGATATGATATCCCACGACGTAATGACATGCTTTTGTTCTTGATGCTGTTCAAACAGCTCGGTGTTGGGCACGCCGCCCGTCGCGATGATGACGACATCAGGGTTCAGCGCGGTGACATGTTCGGCCTCGGCCCAGGTGTTGAAATGGAATGTCACATTCCGTGCAGCACACTGCGTCATTCGCCAGTCGATAATCCCAATCATTTCGCGGCGTCGTGGCGACTGTGCCGTCAATCTTATCTGACCGCCAGGGTCTGCGGCAGCTTCAAAAACGGTAACCGTGTGGCCGCGTTCGGCAGCGACGCGCGCAGCCTCGAGCCCTGCGGGGCCGGCCCCGACGATCACAACCGTCCTTTTGGATGCTGCCGGAGTGATTTCATGCGGCATCGTCAGTTCACGTCCCGTGGCAGCGTTATGTATACATAGGGCGTCACCGGCCTGATATATCCGGTCCAGACAATAGGTGGCGCCAACACATGGCCTTATGTCTTCCTCTCGGCCTTCGATGATCTTTCGAACGATATGCGGGTCCGCCATATGGGCGCGTGTCATCCCGACCATGTCCAACAGGCCAGCCTGCACAGCATGACGTGCAGTCGCAACATCAGGAATGCGTGCGGCATGGAACGTCGGCATCCCCGTCGCCTTGCGGACTGCCCCGGCAAAATCAAGATGCGGCGCGCTTTTCATACCCTGAACGGGGATCACGTCGGTCATAGCGGGATCAGTGTGGATGCGCCCCTTGATGACATTCAGAAAGTCTATCTTGCCCGTCGCCGCAAGACGCTTGGAAATCTCCAGCCCTTCCTCGGCCGTAATGCCGCCTTTTTGCGCCTCATCTGCTGTATAGCGCAAGCCAACGATAAACTCGGTCCCGACGCGTCTGCGGATCGCATCAATTACATCCATCGGAAAGCGCATACGGTTTTCCAGGGTATCCGCGCCGTACGGCCCTGTCAGGTCATTTGTCAGCGGAGACCAGAACTGGTCAAGCAAATGGCCATACACCTGCAATTCGATTCCGTCCATGCCACCCGCCTGCATCCGTTCGGCGGCATCTGCGAAATCGCTTATGATCCTTTCGATATCCCAGTCTTCGATCAGCTTTGGAAAGGCATGATGCGCGGGTTCGCGGTGTTTTGAAGATGACACTGATGGCAGCCAATCGCCCTTGTTCCAGGTTGTCCGACGCCCCAGGTGGGTTAACTGTATCATCGCAGCACAGCCGTGTTCATGCACCGCATCCGTGAGGTTTTGGATCCACGGGACAACTTCATCCTTATAGGCCAGGATGTTGTTGAAGACGGGTGGGCTGTCTTTGCTGACCGCCGCCGACCCTGCGGTCATTGCCAATGCGACGCCGGCCTTGGCTCTTTCCGCGTGATAAGCGGCATAGCGTTCCTTGGGCATACCGTCCTCGGGATACGCCGGCTCGTGGCTTGTCGTCATGATCCGATTTCGAAGCTTAAGGTGTTTAAGCTGGTAGGGCTGCAACAGTGGATCAGTAGACATAGCGTGTTCCCTTGGATGTGTGCCGTGGAAGGTGATGTGCCATGCTTTGGCGCAATTGACATACCTGTCAAGTTATTTAGGATCTCGTGATGGATAATGATTTGCCCGCCCGCACACGTGCCACCCGAGAGGTCTGGCTTGACGCTGCCTATGAAGTTTTCGTGAACGATGGGATCGAGGCTGTGAAAATCATGGCGTTGGCGAGAAAACTTAACCTGACCCGCACCGGATTTTATTGGCACTTTACCGATCTTGCCGATCTGCACGACGCGATCATCGACATCTGGCAGTCACGAAATACAGGTATCATCCTTGATCGTTGTGCCGCTCCTGCGCAAAGCCTCTGCGGCGCATTGTTCAATCTGATTGATTGTTGGATCAACACCGATCTTTTCGATGCCCCATTAGATTTGGCAATTCGCAATTGGGCGCGAGGCGATGACGGGCTGCAACAGTTGGTAGACACAACCGATCAAAATCGCCTCTCGGCCGTGACCGAGGTTTTCGAACGCTTCGGTGTGAAAGGTGAGTCGGCCCATTACCGGGCTTTGACGGTAATTCTGACCCAGACCGGCTATTATTCGATGCACATTTCGGAACCACGGTGGAAACGTGCGATAGCAGGATGCCACTACGTCGAGGTCTTTGCGGGCACGACCCCCAGCCCGGCAGAGAAAGCTGCATTTCTTGACAGGCATCGGTGACTCGCCTTCATCCAACCCCTTGATGCCGGAAAAACCAAATGATGATTCCATTTTCGTCCCGAGCGCTTGCTCACGATAGCTGAGAGCGGGGCGGGATTCGGATTACGGACCGATTTCTGAGGGGAAAACGGATCGCTCGGTAATGATGTAGGGGTATCATAGGCTAAAAATTGCCCGAATTTTCAGCCGGACAGGGAAATCTATACCTGCAAATCGCGAAATCGAGAAAAAACCTTTAGAAAGTGAAAAAAGGGGTTGCGGGTATATGTAACAA
>TARA_R110001599_G_scaffold215346_2_pt1 | contig 40168 bp, 45 predicted proteins | sample TARA_R110001599 | Tara Oceans TARA_R110001599 (sample SAMEA4398360) | marine metagenome | biome: Polar Biome; feature: [MES] marine water layer (ENVO:01000295) within the mesopelagic zone...; material: water (ENVO:00002006), including particulate matter (ENVO:01000060) such... | reverse complement strand
AAACTATTGTTAAGGCTATAAGTGATTATTATAAGAAAGCAGGAACTCCTTTAAAGAGAAAAGATTTATATAAAGAATATAGAAGAGTAAGAGATAATTATTCAAATTACCCACTTTCTGTATTAATTCCTCAATTTGACAGAATCGTGATACAAAAAAAAGCGACTAGACAATTTCCTCCTTCATTGACATTAGGAATACCTTGGTATCAGTTTGAAGATGAAATGACCGCAGGATTCAGTCAGAGTTATTTTAGACTCAATGACACAATAGTTTTAGATTTAACGATAATAACTCCATCAATACCAAATATGAGTTTTCCTTATTCTCAAATTATAGGAAAATATAAAAAGTTATATAATAACATATCATTCAGACAGGCAGTAAAAGCTAAGTCCACATATTACGAGTTTGAATACGACCAAGCAACAAGTAATCCAAAGAAAAATATATATGTTTTTATATTACGAGCAGTAGGCTCAGGAAGTGGTACAAAGCAAACACCGGTTGCACCAATAACACAAGCAGGACAAACAACAGGACCTACACTTCCGGGACCAATTGGCGAACTATTAGGCTATGATGAAAAAGGAGAATATATAAAACAAATTACTTCGTTACGAGAAATACAAAGTAGTGTAGCATCTGCATTAAAAGAAAAGCAAATGACATATACACAGTATAGAATTGAAATGGATAATATAAATGAGGAGATAGAAGAATTGGAAAGTAAAATTAAAAATTTATAAATGAATAAGTATTTAAATTATTTGAATGATAAATATTTCAAAGAATTCGGTTTTGAAGAAATTGAAAGTAAAAGCAGAAATGCATACTATACAGATTTAATAAAAAAAAACACAAAACAAAAAAAAAGGGGAGGGTAGGCATATTGCCACTAAATAACTAATTAGATTTTTATTTCTTTCTATACCCTCTTCTTTTTTTTATATAAAATTAAAAAAGCATTATATAAAAAACATATAAAAAATATATAAATGAAAAAGTACCATAAAATATTCGTGATTACACTTATCTATATATTCTGTATAGGAATTCTTATATATAATGTTTTTATAAATACTAATGAATTAACTAAAATAGAGAAAGCTATAAAAAAACATAACAGTATTAAAGAATCTATAGCAAATCCTAAATTTCCAACTATAGCTAAACCACCAAGTAGTCAATCAACTGTTATATATGGTGATAGTGTTAGGGTATATAATAATAAAGAAAACAAATAAAAAATATATAAAAAATAATAAATGGGGAGTAACGGCATATTGCCAAAATAATTCATATTAAATGTTTTTAGTTTTTTGAATACTCCCCATTTTTTATATAAAGAAAAATATATAAATGAATAAACAATTATATAAAAAAGATAAAATATTAATAGCTATATATATTATAGCTTTTTTTATTCCATTTGGTTTGTTATTTATTTTTTTTATATATGCAATAATGTTTTATATATTTAAATTTCAATTAAAAAGAGAATTTGAATTATTAAAAAATGTTTCTAATTATATAAAAACATATATAAAAAATATAATAAAATGATAAACATACCGGTTTCACTTGGCGAGGTTGTAGATAAACTTTCTATACTCTCTATAAAAAAAATAGAAATAAAAAATAAAGAAAAATTAATAGATATAGAAAATGAATATAAACTTTTATATAAAATTTATATATATGAAAAAAACTATATATCATTTGACATAGAAAAATTATATAAAGATTTATATAAAATTAATTATATGCTATGGGAAATAGAAGATGACATAAGAGATAAAGAAAGAAAGAAAGAATTTGATGCTGAATTTATAGGATTAGCAAGAAGTGTATATATAACCAACGATAAAAGAATGAATATAAAGCACACTATAAATAAAGAAATGAATTCAGACATTAAAGAACATAAATCATATAAACCATATATATAATTCTATATAAAAATTTATATGTATATTTGGCATTCCACAGGACATTCCCTATGTCCAATGCTTAGTGGATTTTGATTTCCCAAAAGGGCTCGGTTTATATCGAGCCCTTTTATTTTTTATATAAAATTTACTTTTGTATATTTAATTTTTCATTAAATTTATAAGGTAATAACATTTCCTAAAATATATAGTTTTGTTTTTAAAAATAAAACTATATTTGTATATAAGAAATCAAAATTTAAAAATTATCACTATGGCAAAATTATTTAAACTAGGCTCAGTAGAGGCTATTGATGTTAAACCTGAAAACGGAAGCACATTTACACTACAAGAATTATATAAAATAGTTGACTGCTCTATGGTAGAGTTTTTATATATAGATGGATATATAATGATTATAGATGAAGAAGGTAAATTAAATAACAAATCAGTTAATGATGTTGCAACATATCACTATAGAAAACATTCTAAAAACCACGACTATGTTGTGGGAAACGCATTAGTTTGTGATAGAAGTGAAATTAATTAATTTATATATTTAGAGAGATGAGTTATATAATTAGCAACTTGAGAAATTGCTAAATATTCCGTGAGGTATAACTCCGGGGTTTTTATTTTTAAGTTAGTATTTGACTCGGTAATACATCTCTCTTTTATATATAAAATCTTAAATAAAAATTATATAAAAAAATATGAATCATCAGTAGACAATATATAAACCACATATAAAATTTATATATAAAACTAAATAATATTTTTTATATGTTTTTATATAATTTATATAATAAAATAATAATTAAAAATATATAAAAATGCAAAAAGAGAAATATAGAATTACATACGAAACGAATGATATTCAAAAAGTATTTGATTGTTTAACTATGGATGAACTTTTATATAAAATGATTGATATAAAAATAAAGAAATGGACTTTAGTGAAAATAGTAAATTTATATAATTAATATATAAAAAAAAATATGAGCACAATTAGGGGAGGTTATTTAAATAGGTTTGAAACAGACTTAAATAAATTGCAAGACAACAAAACAAATTTTCAAGTAGTGAGTAGTGGACTTACAAGAAAAATTATATTTAATCAAAAAGAAGATAAAAGCAAAAGATTATATTTTGGTCATCAAAAGAGTGATATACTTCCCGGTGTTCATATGGTAAATGCAGTTCGTAGAAATATAGATAATTATATAGAAAGTGGGAAACCAATTCCCAAATTAGAATATAGACCAAAACTTGTTTTATATAATTTTATGGAAATAGAAAAAGCCATAAATAAAAACCCTCGTGATTTAACAAACGCAATAGACATAAATGCTTGTTATTTTAAAACTGCATATAATCTTGGTTTTATTAATGAAGATTTATATAAAAAAGGTTGGGAAAAAAGAAAAGAAAACAAATTAGGTTTATTGGCAAGTATTGGAAGTTTGAATAAACACGAAACGATAGAAACATATAAAAACGGAAAACTTAAAACTACTGACACAAATTGGGAATATAAAAATAAGTATAGCCCTTTCTATTGGGCAATAATTAATAAGGTTGCTGAAGTAATGATGGAAATTGCTCACGCATTGGGAGAGAATTTTTATATGTGGCTTACAGATTGTGTATATGTTGATAGAGATAAGAAAAAAATAGCAACTGACATTTTAGATAAATATGGATATGATTATAAAAGTTTTTATATAGAATTTACAGATTTAAGAGGCAGACAATTGAATTGGTATGATTTTAAAGCAAATGAAGAAAAATATATAAATCATAATATATTATTAAACTATACAAAAAACTACACACCTTTTATAAAAAACAATTATGACAAATATGGATTCAAGAAATAAAGAAATTTTAGGATTTACTGCCGGAAACTTTGATTTGCTTCACCCCGGCTATATAATCACTTTTGAGGAAGCTAAAAAACATTGTGACAGATTCATAGTGTTTTTACAAAAAGACCCCTCAGAGCACCGTAAAAGCAAGTATAAGCCTGTTATACCACTCTTCGATAGATATAAAGCATTAATGTCTATAAAATATATAGATGATGTATATACATATCAAAATGAAGAAGAGTTATATAATTTAATTAAATTTTGGAAGCCTGATGTTAGAATTTTAGGTGAAGATTATATAGGAAGCGATGGAAAGCCTGTTCCGTTTACAGGAGATGATTTACCACAAAAAGTTATATATACAACTCGTTCACATAATTGGTCTACAACAAAGTTGAAAGATTTAATAACCACACAGACAGTAAAGCAAAACCCGGACATATTAGCAAAAAATTATATTGATAATTCGGGTAACCACTAATGAGAAGGGCGAAAAGAAAAAATAATCCTCAAGGTGACTTATTATATATAAAACATATAGAAGCAGAAAAAAAAAGAATAAAAAGATTGAAAAAAATAATTCAAGACACAAGACAAAAAAATAAAGTAAAAAATGTATTTGTATCAGGTTATCCTGAAGGCACAGATTTTAAAGAATTGTCAAGGAATCTTGTTTTTGAATTTAAGCAAATACTTGAAAGAAAAAAATGGATTAAAGAAAACACCATTTCAGGAGATTACTTTTTAAGTAGAAAAAATATATAAAATGAATAAATTATTAATAGGTCTTGCTTTATTTTTTTTAGGAAATATTCTTATTTGGTTTCAAACAAATGGTCAATTTCTTTGGAAATGGTTTGAAAAAAATCCCTTTCTACTATCTATACTATTTGGCTCAACTATATCTTATTGTTTTATATATGCCACAAGATATTTATACCAATATTTTGATGGAATGCTATGGTCTATAAAGTTTGTAGGGTTTGCAGTAGGTATTTTATCATATGCAGGACTTACTTATTACTATATGGGAGAAGGAATTAGTATGAAAACACTTATATGTTTAGTGTTGGCAGTTTTTATATTATGTATTCAAGTTTTTTTAAAATGAAAATTACAGAAATCAAATCAATTGTTGATAATATATGGAGTTGTGGATGTGGGTATTTAATTTCCCCATATAAAGAAAAATGTGAAGATTGTGGAGAGATTAAATCAAATAAAAATATAAATGAATAAATTAATATTAGGGGATGGATTATTAGGTTCTGAATTAAAAAAACAGACTAATTGGGATATATCTTCAAGAAGATTGTCAGGTTTAGACATTAATAATTTAACATCACTTGAAAAATTAATTAAAAACTACAAAGTAATTGTAAACTGCATTGCAGATACAGATACATATTCAAAAAATAAAGAAAATCATTATAGAGTAAATTATAGATTTCCATCTAACTTGAGTAATATATGTGAAAAGTTAAATATAAAATTAATTCATATATCAACTGACTATGTATATGCTAACAATCTTCCGGTAGCTACTGAAGATGAATTGCCTTTACCTGCACATAATTGGTATTCTTATACTAAATTATTAGCAGATGAATATATCTGTTTAACTAATTCAAATTATTTAATATGCAGGTTATCACATAAGCCATACCCCTTCCCTTATGATGAAGTTTGGGATGTAATTACTAGCGGTGATACGGTAGATAAAATAGCATCTTTGGTTATAAAATTAATAGAAAAAGAATCATATGGATTGGTAAATGTTGGCACCGGAACTAAAAATTTATATAAAATTGCCCCAAATAAGAAAGTTATAGAAAGACCTATTTATGTTCCTTATGATACAAGTATGAATTTAGATAAAATGAATAAATTATTAAATAAATAAAAATGAACCAAACACACCTAACTAAAGAAAACTACAATGAGTTTGTTAAATTATATAAAAAAGCAAAACATTCAGGAATTAAAACTTTTATGTTTTATGGCAAAGAAGTAGTAACAGATTTTGCAAAGTATGTAATAGAATTTTACCAATTAAAAATAAAATCAAAAACTAGATAATTATGAGAATAGTAGTAACAGGAGGATGTGGATTTATTGGTTCATCATTCGTAAATTATTGCCTTAAAGGAGGATGTGAAGTTTTAATTGTAGATAAGATGACTTATGCATCTGATAAATCGTGGATGCACCGCCAAAACTTTTTTAAAAAATTATTACCAATACTAAACAAAGATATATGTGATGTAACGGCAGAAGATTTAGGTCAGTATGATTACTTAGTCAATTTTGCGGCAGAGTCATCAGTAGACAGTTCAATTAAAGATGGAAAGCCATTTGTCAAGTCCAATATTGAAGGAACATATAATCTTTTAGAATTAGCAAGAAAAAACCCTGATTTGAAAAAGTTTGTTCAAATATCTACAGATGAAGTTTATGGAGATTTAGACAAGTTAGATATAGCTGCTTCATTTGAAGATAATCTATTATATCCCTCTTCATACTATTCATCATCAAAAGCATCTGCTGATATGCTTGTTTTTAGTTGTGGACATACTTATGGTTTGCCCTATGTAATAACTAGAACTTGTAACAACTTTGGTATTAATCAACATACAGAAAAGTTCATTCCAAAAATTATGCGTTCTATAAAAGAAGATATATCAATTCCTATATATGGGGATGGAAAACAAATTAGAGAGTGGATATGGGTAGAAGATAATGTCAAACAAGTTTTTAGACTTATGGTACAAAAACAAGGTACTTTTAATATTGGAAGTGGTGATGTTTTGAAAAATATAGATATTATCAATCATATTGGGGATTTATTAGGAAAAACACCTAAGTATGAATATGTAGAAGATAGAATGGGGCACGATGTAAGATATACTCTAGGAACTCATTTTAAAAAGCCTGAAATAACTAAAAGTTTATTTGAATTTTTAAAAGAAAATATATGAAAATAGAAATAAATATATCTAAAGAGATTTTAGAAGATATGATTATGGAGCAAGAAATGAAAAACTCATCTTGTTTTATTGGAGATTCAAGCCCGATAGATGAAATATCACAAGAATTTTTAGTAACGGTATTAACAGAGTATAAATATAAAAGTCTTTTAAATAAGTCGTTAAATAACATATCTTTAAAAATATCAAAGGCAAATGAAAATTAAATTACAAATAAGAAAAGATAAGTCTTATAGAGTTAAGGCTGAAAGTGAATATTTCAAAAATAAATATGGCACCGAATCACCCGTTATACATCGTTTAGAAAGAGATGTCGAAATATTTGGGGATAAATGGACAAATAGGCAATATATACCGGCAGTTATGGTATTTATGCTAAGAATAGTGTCCGATGATATTTTAAATATTACTGAGCCTGTATATTACGGAAAAATCAAAACAGGTAGCGGTATAGAACTCGGAGAACTTGTGTTTAAAAGTGAATTAGAAGCAATGAAAAGTCAATAACAATATTATTTTTAAAAATAAACAGTATATTTGTAAAATCAAAAAATAAACAATATGAAAAAAAGAGAATTTGAACTTAAAATAGGGCTACATATTACGGAAGATAATTATGAGAGTTTGATTGAGGTATATAATAAAGCCCTGAAAACTAAAAGCAAAAGATTTCCGTTTAGAAATTCTGAGGATAAGTTATATGCTATTGAAACAGAGTATTTAACTTTTGTTTTAGAAACACTAGAAAAAATTGACCACAATGTTTTAGAGAAAAAAGCTGAAGAATACAAAAAGATTGAGAAAAAGCTAACTAAAGAAGAGTTTGAGGAAAGGCAAAAGAAAATGTTAGAATCTCATAATGAAGGAGATGATGATGAAATATTCACATTTGATAAAATTAAATCAGATAAAAAGAAAAAATAATTATATGGAAACAAAACTTAAAAAATTGCTAAGAAAAAGGAATATATCGCAAAAGAAACTTTACGATAAGATTTCAAAAATTTACGAAACACCTATAGGTCAGTATGCTTTAAGTGAAATAGTAAATGGCAAAAAACTAAACTATCACATTATAACATTAGTAAAAATATGTAATGTTTTAAATGTAAAACCACAATCAATTGTAGAGTCAGATAGTTTAGATATGCAACTGTTAAAGCCGGAATATATAAAAGCCAATAAAAAACCTACAGAAACCGTAGAGCCATCTTCGCTTGAAGAACAAGCTAAACACACTAATTGGGAGGATGAAGATGTTGACTCTGCTGATGGTGAAGAAGCCTTAAAGGTCAATAAAGGATAGTAAAGAACAGTAAAACCTAATAACACACCAATCTTGAATACTAAATTTCTACAAAAATTAATCTCTAAGCCAAACAACTATGTTTTAGTTTGGGCTTACATATTTTCACGACTAGATGAAGATAATAATGGGGTTATATATTTATATGAAATCGCTTCAAAATATAAGGTTCCAAAATCAACATTAAAAAGAATTGTGGACTATGGTGTGTCAGTTAGTGGTTTAGAAATGGATTATAAATGGATTTCTAACTCATTGCATATCAAAATATTAAATGAGGTTAGTGAACCCAAAGTGGTTCAGAAGCGGACTAAAAGTGAACCCAAAGTGGCTCCAAAAAGAGCAAAGCCAAAACCAAATACTTTATACTCTAAAATGATAGAGCAATACGATAAGTTTTGTAGTGAGCATACAGGGGTTGGTAGTAAAATGGATGGTATGCAGGGAAAGGCTATGAAGTCTATAATCCTATTTTTGAAAAAACAATGCATTAAAAAGAATTCGGAATTAAGTGATGAAGAATTAGAAGAAAATGTTCTATTAAGTTGGGAGTATATATTAAACAATTGGAACAAGTTAGATGACTATAATCGTAATAGAATAAAACTGTCTGACATTAATTCAAGTTTATCCAATATTCTTATGAAACTGAAAGAACAACCTATTAATAAAAAACAAAAACAACGATATGAACAAATTAGTAACGCAGTCAAAGGGGCTACAAACACAGATTATTCAGGATTGGGCTCCGGCACATAAAAAGATAATTCAAGGCTATTATGAAAGAAAAATAGCTACATTTTTTGAAGCAGAAGATAAAAACGAACAATTTCAAAATTTGCATAAATTAATTGTCAAGTGGGCAGTTTTAGCAGGTGTTAAGCCATTGCCCGTAGATGATGAAATAAGAATGTTAGTTGAATATGTTGCAGAACATTTTTATCGTTTTTCTTTAATGGAGATAGATAATGCTTTTAATCTTGCTACGGCAGGTAAATTAGACATCGAGGCAGACCATTACCAATCTTTTAGTGTTATATACATATCTAAAATATTAAATGCTTACAAGAGGTATAATGGCAAATACATAATTGATTATAGAAATCAAATTGCTGAAGAAAAGAGAAAATCAGAAGAGCCATCAGAGTCAGATAAATTAAAGCTAATGATTGAAAGTATCTTAGAAGGATTTGAGAACTTTAAAGAAGAAAGAAAATATAATCATTTTGGATGGGTGTCATACGATTTTCTTGCAAAAATGGGAGTAATTAATTTAGATAAAGATATTAAAGGGATTTTACTAGAACAGGCTAGGAAAATGGCTATAGAAGAATTAAGAGAAAAGAAGAAAGAAGAGAAACAAAGGCACAATAAAGCAGAACTTGCTAATCAGATAGAAGAAATATTAAATGATGCTTCCGGAAAACAAGATAAAGTAATAAGAATATGTAAGAATTTAGGTTTATTACATTATTATGAATATATTTTAGAAAATAATTTATCTTTGGAAACAGAAATATCTAAAAAGATGAGAAATGAGTGAAAATGAGAACAAACTTAGTGTTAGAATAAACAAAAAAATAGGAATTCCTGAATGGGAAAGGTTTGAGCAATTGGCTGATGAAAAAAAAGAACTTTGGAGGATATTTTGGGCTATAAGTAACGATAAAGAGCAAATAAAGAAAGAAAAAATTTGTTCAATAGCTTATTTTAATCAATTTGTTATGTCCTCATTAGAACTTCCTATGAGAGAATTTATAACTGAAAGCGATGAAGATGATTGCTTAACTCTTCACAAAGATGATATAGAAACTGTTTTATCATTATATATTAAGTTAATTCCCAAGAGTGACTGTGAAATTTGCGGTAATGAAAAATCATTTATAGATAAACTAGAAAAGCATTATGAATCTTCTTATGATTCTCTTGATGATATAATGAACAGATAATATGATAGTATCAGGTAAAATACATTCTATTGATTTAATAACTAAAGATATAACCAATGTCGTTTTAGTTAAAAGCAGGAAGAAAAAACAATATTTTATCTCAATACTTTTTTATTATCATTTTTCAGATTTTGTTAAAAGAGAATATTTATCAGATGATTTTGTAAAGATTTGGTTTCGCATAAGAAGTAATGCTAGAATCAGTCAAGACAATAAAACTAGATACTACACAGATATTATAGGTGACAAAATAATTTTAGTAAAAAGAAAAGGTCTTTCTATTAAAAAAATGATAAATCAATATGGAATGGAAGAAAAGCATAAGTATTACATTGAAGATACCGGAGAAATAATTTCTCAGAATACAGTTACAAGTGCAAGAAATGCTAATCCTAACAGAGAACCAATATGAAGCTAGGGGTAAGTTATAATGTATTTGATGGAGAAGAACTTTTAGAAGAGTCAATCACAAAAATACGAGAAAGTGTAGATTTCATTTGTGTTGTTTATCAAACAACTTCTAACTATGGTGAATATAGGGATGATTTAGAGCCATTTTTAGTTGATTTAAAGCAACGAGGCTTAATTGAATACTTATATCACTATATACCTAAAGAAATAGAAGGAAGGCACAGAGGACAGTTAAATGAGGTTGTAAAAAGAAACATTGGAAGAGATATATGTGTAAAGATTGGAAATTGCACACATCATATAACGATGGATTGTGATGAAATATTTATACCTGAAGAATTTGATTCGGCAAAAAATCAAGTTATATATAATGGTTTTGAAACAACATATGTTTCGTATGATAACTATTATAAAAACAGAAATCTTATTCTTTCTCAAAAAAGTTTTATGAAAGAAACTAAGCAGAGAACAATGAACTTAGGATATATGTCTTTTATAGTCAAATGTGATGAAAGAAATTACGGAACAGGCTTAACACCTTTGATTTTAGACCCTACGAGAACTATTGATTGTAAGGATTTCCATATTTTTAATAGAAGAGATATTAAAATGCATCATTATTCTTACATAAGAAAAGATGAAAAAAGTTTAAGAAGAAAATTAAACAATACATCTTTTAATCAAACACCACACTCAAAAAATCCTGTAGATAGGATTGTTGATGACTTTATTAGCTATAAAGATGGAGATAAAGCAACTGTTATGTGGGTAAATGGATTTTTAGAAGTTGACCTTTTAAAAGTAAGTGATAAAGGCAGTAAAAATGATTAAAAAATTATTCTCTAAAATAACAATTAATAAAATTATTTTTCCTCAAATTTTTTGTGTTAGTCCCAATATTATACGCAATCCTTGGCTATTTATACCCCTTTGTGTTATATTTTTTTTATATAATTTGGTGTGTTTATTGGTGTTTTTTGGGGGTATTTTTTTGACTTTTTGCCTTTTATTTATCTATGAAAAACTGAAAAATATTAAGACACGATTGTAATATTATTTTCCTTTTTTCCCTCCTCTAATTTATCAACTCTTTTGCTTAATTCTTTGCTATGGTCTATTGACTTTAGCCACTTTCTATAGAAGGTTAGCTGATAAAATATGACTGCTAGTGTTAGCCCAAAGAAGGCAATACTTATAGGAGATACTTCTCCTTTATCTGTAGTAAATTGAGATGGTAAAATTTTTCCGGTTTTCATAAAAATATATTTTTTTATTTTTCAAGTTTTCATAAAAACGAAAAAAAACTTGTTTTAATTACGGGGTAAATATACGAATATATTTCATATTTTTGTCTTAATATGGAAGCAAAAGGAGGATTCACAAATGGACCATCTCACGATGATGGAGGAATACCAATGACCGTAAAGTCTACAGGTCAAAAGATAGAAGTTGAAGGTGGCGAGGCTATCATCAACAAAAAATCTATGTCAGATGACCGAAAGTTTCGAGTTGAGGGAACACCAAAAGAAATAGCCTCCGCAATTAATGAAATAGATGGCAATGGAGTTAGTTTTAACAAAGGAGCCAAAATAACAATGTTTAGAAAGGGCGGTATGATGTATGAGCCGCAAGTATGCGACAGATATGCTAAATCTTGTGGGCAATATGACTTTTATGTCAATGATGGTGGAGAAAACAGAAAAATAGGGGAAATTAAAACTAAGCCAAATTACAAAAATTCAAATTTATTGAATATTGATAAATTTAAGTTAGATAATGATTTTTCCAACACCCATACTTACAAATATTATACTCAAGCAGTAATTAATGCATCTAAAAAACAAGGAGCAGTAATGAATATTGAATGTTTAGATGATGAATGTATATCTTCAATGCTTGAAATAGGCGAATTAAATGATAGTTGTGAAAAACTAATAATCAGAAAATAAATTATGGCAATTGATAAATCGGAAATAGAAAAATCAAGAAACGAAAAAGCAAAAATAGGAAGTGACACATTACAAACTATTTTACAACTTGTAAGGTATGATATACCGGTTTTAATAGTAGGAAAATCATCTATTGGAAAATCATACACTTTATTAGAAATAACGGAAAAGTGGAGATTACCTTCATCTATGCTATATATTGGTTCTGAAAAGCCTGAAAATATAGAGGGTTTAGCTAAATTGATAAGTAAAGATTATGATACTGAAAGAGATGGCGAGGGAAAGAAAATAAGAACAGGAGAAGATATATTAAAATTCTTAAAACCTTATTGGTTTCCAAATAGCAGTACAATATCTACGCAAGTAGCAAATGGTCAAAGAATTTTTGATAATTATAGAAAAGTTTATGATAAGCCTTTAACAAAATTTGCATATTCCTATAAAATATTACATCAAATATTAATCGCCTTAATGGAGGTAGACTTTTCTGAGGGAGAGCAAGAGATTAGTGTTAGCTTAGTAGATAGTGGAAAAAACAATTTATCTGATGCTATAAGCCGTGAGGTTTTAAATTCAAAAGAATTTGTGTTTAAAAGAAGCCCTGAAACGGCAGTTCAAGCCGAAACGGCATATGAATATACATTAGATGCATTAGAGGCAGGGAGAGATGACATAAGGGACTTGTGTATGTATTTATGCACCATTCTAGGATATGGTAACTATTGGCTAATACTTGATGAGTTAGATAAGGTTAGTGAGCACGAAAAAGAAAAATATGCTCCTTTGTTACATATTGTTCGAGAAAGAACATTGAAAAGTTGGACAATGAAAGAAATCAACAACAAAAAAGGTATGCCAATACCATTGGGAGTTGATTATGGTGACTATAGTAATATGGCTGATTTGGTTCGTTCTCAAATATCTAAAGGATTGCCTTTAATGGATTGTAGAATTATTGGAATAGCAAATGCTACTAAAGACATTGAAGAGGCATTGTTCAGAAGATTTTGTCAAATTATTATGAGAAGTACAATGGCTTTATATCCTCCTGACAAAAACGCAAGTAAAGTAATGGATTGTGTAAGCCAATTTGGACCAAATGATATGGATGTTTCTTTATTACTGAAGAAAGTATCTTTTCTTGATGAAGTAAACTTACAATGGCAATATAGTTTTTTGCCTAAAATGTTAAATCAAACTGATAGAAGCGGTAATTATTTTTATCAAAACTTCAATGATTATTTCAAAAAGATATTAAATAGAGCAAGAGGTAATACGCAATCAGCAGTTAACATTTTGTCTAATGATGACAAGGTTTTCAATGAAACCGCTTGGGGAATGATATGGAGAGATAATTATTTGGGAGGAAAGTCAAATTATAAAAATGACCCCGGATTAAAAAGTTATTATGAAAATCTAGGTGCATTATGGCTTTGTTTAGCAGAAGAACTTTATAAAGATTCTGAAGAAGATAGTTCGGGAGCACAAATGGCAGGAGCATCTAAAGTGGGTGGAGGAAAATTAACCCCTATTATGAGATTAAGAAAAGAAATAGCAGTATCATTTAAAGATTATGGTGATTTATATTTTGACAATCTTCAAAATCAATTAATTGATTCATATTCTCAAACCGAAGGAAATCCATCTAAATTGACTTCTTGGACTATAAATGCACTTTCACACATACAAGCATCAAATGAAAATCAAGCAGGAAATTATGACCAACTAGCAGTAGTTGGAGAAAAAATGATTCCATTTATTTATCAGCAAATAATGATAAATTTAAGAGGAGATACTAAAATAGATGCAGATTTATTTACAAATCAAATTTTAGAAGTAAATAAGTTTTTTACTAAGTTTTTAAATAAAGAAGGAGAGAACGAAACACATACTTTAAAAGTAGATGCAGACCAAACAGAAATATTGATGTATGGTGATACCAAATCAAGATTAAGAGGAATGAAACCTGCTCAAAGAAAAAATCAAGAGGAAAGAGGTTTGTATGGTTTAGATAATTATGAAAAATCACTCTCATTAAGCATCTATGTAAGATATTATTTACAAGGTGCTATTTCTTCGTTTTTTGATTCAACTTTAGATGACAATGAAAAATATATTAAGTTTTTACAAGAAAGTAAAAGTGGAGGTGAGTCAGAAAAAGTAATGAATTTCTTTAGAATTCCTAGAATAAAGGAAACACTTACTAATCTATATCAAGGGAGTTTAACCGATAAGATGAAACAATCAGGAAATGGTGTGAGATTAAAAGAGTTAATAGATAAATTATAATGTCAGAGCATAAATATTATACAGAGTGGGATAAATTTTGGGACTTTTATATGGAAAGTGTCAAGAATGATGTAGGCGATTATAAATTTCAAGCACTTAAAAATAGTTCATCGAGAATAACTCAAAATCTTTCAAGAATAACGGATGAGTTTAGACTTGGTGTTCTTGATGATTTAGTAAGAGAAGCAGGAATGATTCCTGATAATATTTTATTGTTTTACGACCCGAAGGCTACAACATTTTATTCTGCATATTCAAGAACGAAAAAAAGATTTTATATAGGCTATCCAACTTTTACAAAATATATGTGCTATTGGGAACCTGCAATGAAAGCCGCTTTTAGACACGAAATGGGTCACATATTAAGGGGAGATTGTTTGCTTACTATGCCATTTAGCGATGTTCGTAATTCTAATTGTTGTATGGACATAAGAATTAACGACCAACTTGATAGAAATGGATTATTGGAAGTTTATAAATGTATGAACTTTAAAGATAAAGACCAATCACTTTTGGTTCCTGAAGAACAATTTGGAAAAATTGATTTGCCTTATGATGAAGAAAATCCTTTTATACCGGAATGGTGGATTATAGCTAATAAGTTTAACAAAGCAAATAAAAAACAAAGACAAGAAAACGATAAAGAAGGTGAAAAAGATGAGCCAAAAGGTTTTGAAATAGGAGATTATGTTATTGTAGATACAAAAGAATCACCTTATGATGGCGACCCCGGTAAAATTGTAGATATAGATGAAGAAGGAAACTTTGTAGTAGAAAGTATAAGCGAAGAGGAGTTTGATATGCTAATGGAAGCGGTTAAAGACTCTCGTATGCAGTTAACAACAAGCGGAGATTTGTTGGGAGTATTTACAAAATCAGAGATTATATCTGCAATTCCTGAAGAAGAAGGAGAGCAAGGGGAATACGGGGAAGATGAAGATGAAGAAGGTCAAGGAGGAGATTCCGGAGGAGATGATGATGAAGATGAAGGAGAACAAGGAGAGGGAGAACAAGGAGAAGGTGAAGGCGGAGAAGGCGAAAGTGGAGAAGGCGAAAGTGGAGATGATAATAAAGAAAAAACACCTGAAGAAATAATAAAAGAAAAAGAAGAAATACTTGAGGATTTATTAAACGGAGGAGTAGATGGCAATAATCAAGGAGAAGGGGTTTGGTCAGATGAATTAAGCGAAGATGAAGATGAAGAGGAAGAGCCTCAAGGAAAGTCAAAAGAGGAGCAAAATGGTGATGATGTAAATGAAGATGATGATAATGATTCAGAAGGTAAAGATTCAGAAGGAAAAGATTCAGAAGGAGAGTCAGGAGAAGAAATAAGTGAAGAACAAACAGATATAGATAAAGTACCTGATTGGACAGAAGAGCAAACGAAAAGAAAAGAAGAAATAGAAGAGAAAATAAAAGAAATTAACCTAAATAAAAGTATAAATAAGTCAATTGATAATTTTAACAATATTAAAGAAAAGCACAAAGAAAAATTGACACAAGAGGAAATGATGTACATAGATGTTGCATTAGAGGAATTAGCTGATTTAAAAAATTAATTGTATGTGGAATAATACACCAAGAACACTTACGGCACAAGACAGGTTAAATATCTGTGCAAGATGCCCCTATTCAAAACAGGCTTTTGGAGTCGGATTAACTTGCGGCACTTTATTAAGACCCGAATATGACAGAAATGGTAGACAATTAACTTGCGGATGCATTTTAAAAGCAAAAACTGCTTTAAGTAATCAAAAATGTCCACAAAATAAATGGTAATGAATTACAAGCAAAAAGAAGAAAAATATAATGATATTCTTTCAGGATTAAATGAAAATCTTGAAGGGCTTGTTGGTAGGCTTAAAGATGATATAAGAGCACAAAACAAGGTATTAAATCCTATTACGGCAGAGATGCCTGATTCTTGTGGTTCAATGGAAAGAAATGCGTTTAACGAGAACGAACAACTAACTGCTCAAGATTTGACAGATGTTCGAGAGGCGGAGTTTAATATAAGTGAAATTAAAGCTGAGATTTTAAGCAATAAAATAAAATTTCCTGATTCAGCATATATTTTACCTCCTGATGCAATTGGAGAAGGCAAAGGTGGAGATATTGGTACAATGTCAGTTCCTGAAAGTGAAGGAGGAGAGCCTGAATGGTTTAGTAAAATAGAAGCAGGAATAGGGGAGTTAATAGGCTTACCTAAAATGGGAAGAAAAAACATTGACTATGAAGGAGCCCAAACATATATTTCTCAAGGTATAGCAGTATTTAGAAAGGCAAAGTCAAAAGTAATAGATGATGACAAAGAAGTTATTGTTTTGCTTGACCAATCCGGAAGTATGGGAAGCTATACAGAGGCAGGGGTTTCGTTTTTAGACCTTTTATCGCAGTTCATACCTGATTTAGCCAAAAAGTATTCAGGGCAAATGTGGGTGTGTGACAGTTGCAGTATGAGTGATTACGACAAAGACCCAAAATTTGGTGTACCAAATGCAGAAGAACCTTTGAAAGATGTAGATAAAAGAATTATTTATCACGGAGGAGGAGGAACTTCATTTAATGGAGCATTTAGAAAGTTAGGAGATATAGAAAAAACAAAACAAAAAGATAATCCTGACTACGAAATGTGTGTGATATTTTTTAGCGATATGTTTATCGGAGAGTCAGAATTTAGAGATTATAAAAAGTATGGACCAACTAAACAAATATGGGTAACTGCTAAAGGAAGTAGAAGAGTCCTTGAAGAAAAAGCACCTTGGGTTAGAAATGATGAAAACATTAAAGAAGTTTATATAGATATGCTTAAAACTGAAAATAAAGACAAATAAATGGAGCCTAAAGAACAAAATAATATTAATGATAGAATAGAAAGGTTGATTAAATCATTTCCTGAAAATCATTATGCATCAGAAGAGGAAATATCTTTTTTAAAGAGATACGATAAGTGTGATGATTTTATTTTATCCAATAAACTTATTGAAGATTTATGGAGTTGGTTTAGGGGAGAAATAATTAATTATTCAGTAGAAGGAGATAAACAATTGCCAAGTCCTGTTAGTCTTTTGCATACTAATAGTGGTGCAGGAAAATTATTGGAATCAGCACCAAAAAACACAATTATCAATGCATATAACCTAGATTATATATGTAAAAGAATTACAGAATTTGTTTGTCAAGAAAGAAAAGAAAAGGGTATGTTTTATTCTTTTGAAAGAGATATATCACAATATTTTGCAGTATGTAATACTAATTCATCAAGAAAATATAATATAGTTATTACTCAGCCTGATGAAGATTCTAGTTTTTATAAGTCAATAGACAATGAGCAAGAGGTAGGAGAATTATCTCCATTGGAATATTACATAAAAAGAGCATCACATTTTGTAAATGAAAATGGATATTTAGTAGTTATTTGTCCGCAGAACTATGAAATTGCTTTATCAAGATTACAAGAGTTGGCAGGAATGAAAATAGTTAAACAATTAAAAGATAAAGATTTAGAGTATTTATCTTATGAGGCAATAGTATTTAAAAAATAAGATTATGGCAAGAAATTTATGGTTCAATCAATCCGGAATTGACACGACAGATGGCGAAGATAGCCCGGAACTTCCATTAGGAGATACAATAGATAAATTTGACTCTTCGGGAAAATTTTCATACACCCACCCTTTTGATGAAAATGGTGTTCCTGATGAAATAAAAGTTTCTATTAGAAATCCACATTGCAGATTTATAAAGCTACAGATTGAAAAGTTATATAATGATTTGAATTTTGCTAATAGTCAGCAACAAATAGATAATATATATTCTTCTATAGATAGAATGGAAGAAATACAACAAGAATGTTTTTAAAAAATAAATAGATATGGCATATATAGCACCAAATTTTAAAATAGACACAACTGAAAATACTTCAATAGATTTTTTAGAAGCAAATGATTCTTTAGAAATTGTAGGTTATCAAGAAAGGGAATTAATTGGCAAAACAGACAGGGATAAAGATGTTATAAAAACAGAGTCTTTAGATTTTAAAAAGTTTACTAAAAAACTTCCCTTATGTAAAGGACCTGAAAACAAGTATTGGATTTTGAATGATAAAGGAGAATTAAAACTTGAATACATAAAATAATGAGTTTACCTAAATTATATAGCATTAAAAACATTCAGCAAAAAAAGTTAATTGTTGCTGAAATAGTAGAGAAATTGAGCCGATTAGAAGCTAATAGATTTCCTAATATATGTATGCAAATAGATAATGATAATAGTAAGGTAGAACTAATAGACACAATTATAACAAACATATATAGCCCAACGGGTATGTATAGTATAGAGGATGCTATTTCATCTATTGAAGTTACATTGAACGATTAAATATGGCAAGAATATTAGATTACATAAGCGAAGTAGTAGAGAAGCTAAATAGCGAGATAGATTACAATACTTTATTGAAGAATGAAGATATGTATGTTATAGCTAAATATGTTTCAAGAAACCCTAAATTATTATATGGAAATTGCAGCCCCTATGTAGATAACACTTCAAAATATCCAACTGAAGGACTTATTAGTGCCGAGTATGGTGTTAATGCACAATATTGGAAAGATTTAAAAAAAGTATCAGATACAAAAGGTAAGCAAAAAACAGAGTATTTTAAACAAAGAATATTGTCATTGTCAGGCTCGAAAAATCCTGATGTAAGAAAGTTGATTGATAAGCTATATAGTAATGCACAATATGATTTTTTGGTTGATGCATTGGCTAACTTAATTAATTATAATGTTCTTAATATTACTTTTCAGACTTTAGGAGAAAGACCATCTACATTTGATAAAATATATACAAACTTAAATTTCAAGTCTTTACCTTATGGTATTTTAAATTCAATAAATACAGGTGCTTACAAGCACTATATTGATTATACAGGCGAAGCAGTTTCTTTACAAGAAGTTAAAGAATTAATGACTGCATTATCTCCTGTAAACTTAAATTTAACCGACTCTTCATTTTCCAATACAGGAAAATATTATCAGACAGTATTAAATACTGATGATGATAGTATAAAGCTAGATTATAGGCTAACAGGGGCAAGAGGTTATATAAAAAATGAAAAAACATATTTATCTAAACAGGGTGAATATTCTGTAACAGATTTTAATTGCTCTCCATTGTCATTAGAGTCTAAAACAGACCAATCTTATTTTTCAGGTTTCTATTCAAATAATAGAGATGAAATTAATTCTAAGGCAACTAAAATAGAGTTAGGTAAAAGTTCTGAAAAAGCAAGTTGTACTGAAAAAGATTTAGAAAAAATAAAAAAACAATCAGAAGTAGTTTTTGACCTTCCTAATAATGAAAATTATGTAAAGGTTTCAGCAGTAAAGGGTAAAGAAATATTGCAAAACATAATGCCTTTTAGTTGTATCTCAAGAAATTTTTATGATGCTTCAGATAGTATATTTAAAAAAGAAAGAGGTCAGTATGCAATATCTATTAAGTTATATTTTGATAAGCAAGATGAATTATTTTTAAATGCTAGAAGTAACGATTTGTTCTTTGCTTTATCCTGTGCTACTTATGGTGATAATAAAGAAGATGTAATTGAAATATATTTTAACGAAAATAAAAATGATGCATATTTTGTAAATAAAAATAATGAACAATATGGATATTGCAGAGGTATAAAAGCAGAATTTTTATCTAATTCCGAACATACAGTTTTTGCACAACTTTACAAGCCTTCATTATCTATTCAGCAAAAATCACTATTATTTGAAGAGCAAGATGTAAGACCTATATCTATTTCTGAAAAAGTTATTGAAGATTCTGAAGGATTAGAAGAATCAATTCAAAGACAATCAAAATTACTTGATATTCAGGAGGGAGAATTATTTTATAAATTATTACTAAAAAGCATAACTACATATATATATACCTATGCTGAACAAATTAATGTCGAAGGGAAATTAGTTTGGAGAAACAAAAAAAATCCTAAATGGTCTTTAGATGCTACAGAAGGAAAGTATTTCAAAAATAAAAATAATTATCAATGGAGTAATCCGGACCACTTTTATATATATGATGTAAGAGAAACATTTTGGATGAATAATCAAGATATGTCAATTAAGGAAGTATTGGCTTATTTTATTACTAAAGGAGGAAGTACAAGAGATAACTCTTCATACTTTAGAAAATTATGTCAAAGAATATTAGGGGTAGACTATTTTGTATTCTCTAAAAAACTTTTCCCAATTCTATTACAAGAAGGATATATATGTATTGAAGAATTTGATATTTCAAATGATTCGGGTCAGGTAACAAATAGAAAATACAGTTACAGTTATGAATATGCAACAGGAGATGTATATAAAAAACTAGCAAGACTTCAAGGAGAAAACAATGACCCTTTATCCGATAATATAAGAAAATTTTATGGAGAAAATAAAGGTAATGTAATTATAGATAATCAATTCTCTTTACTTGAAAGGGCTAAACCTGAAACTCTTACTTTTGGAGATAAAAATCCAAGTAAGAATCTTATAATTAATATTCATAATCCTATTTTATTTGCAAGTGATGAAGGTTTTGTAGGAAGAATTGGTAAAGGTTATGGTGTTTTTAGAGATGGGAAAGTAAAAATATCTACAATAGAGAGTCAGGGCGATATGTATAACCCTATTAAAGTTGGAGGCTCTTCAAGGGAACAATTGTATAGAGAATTTAAGGAAACTAATCCTTTAAATCTAACCAATAATCATCTAAAGAAATTTTATGAATGGATTATGTTTGGGCAAGGTGTTGATTTTATTAGTAATCCTTACTTAAAACAAAACGAATTTTTACTAATTGAAGGATATGTATTTCCAATTCCACCTGCTCAATTTATCACTAAACACATCCTGCCTAAATTTGAGAAAATAATAGATGATGGTTCTAATATACCTGCACCACTAGAGTTTATTCCTGAACTCCCTTTAACACAAAAGACTTTCACTAAAACTAATATTTACAAGAATAATGACCGATTTCAATATAGTAATCTAACTCAAGCAAGTAGAGAAAATCTTATAAAAGTAGGTTTAGTTGAAGAGAAGCCTAAAGTAGAAGTAGAAATAAAAATTGTTGACCGAAAAGACCCAAATAATACTGTTGTAAGAACTCAAATGTTTACTCCTATCACAGAAGAAGAGGCAAAAAGAATTTATAGTGTTATTACAGATAAATACAAAAAATTAGAAAGTGATATAATTACAGAAGGTAATACTTTGTTTACAACATTCTGTAAAACTCAATTAAAGCCTGATTATCGTATTTATTTAGAGAAGTTATGGAATGCCACATATAACAATATGGCAATTCCAATGGGTGCTAATGGGAAGCCTTCATATTCTAAATTTCCAATATTTTGTGAGCATTCAAGATGGTTTGGCTCTATGCCTAAGCCTTTCTTGTTTAATCTAAGAGATGCACAGGTAGAAGGTATGAAATTTGCCGTAGCAAACAAGAATGCAGGTTTATTGGCTCACGAAGTAGGTTTTGGTAAAACAACTACTTCTATAGCAATGATGTCACATATGATATTGACCGGTGAAAGTAAAAGGACAATTGTATTTACTCCAAATCAAGTGTATGAGAAATTTGCAGATGAAATTATAGGAAGAGATACAACAGGAACTTTAGGATTACTATCCAATTGGCAAGTATTAGAAAAAAATAAAAGAGAAAAAAATAAAAATGCAGTTGATGTTGTAATGTTTGGAAATGCATCACAATCTATATTATTTGGAACTAAAGATGTAAAAGGACTTAAAGAGTATAACGAAGATGAGTTAAATATTATAGAAACTTGGAACGGAAAAAAAGGTAAAGACAAAGGGGTTTTAGAAGAAGTAAAAAAACAACTATCTAATTTAGATGCAGGTAGAGCAACATTTTTACCGGAGGACACACTTCCTGTTATAAAATTTAGTGATGGAAAAGAAGAAGGAGGTAGATTTTCAAAAGCAATAATAGATTCAAGTGCTGAAGATTGGTATGATGATTTTCTAGTTTACCTTTCTACTAAAATACCCGACTTATTTGATAATGGTCCAATAGAGGAGGCTACACAATCAGTAATTAATAAGGTAAAAAGGTTGATTGATTCCAACTTTGCTCAGGTAGATAGTTTATTTGAGTCATATAAAACAGGTTATAGATATACATCAACAGACTTCACGGGAGAAAACAAACCTAAAATCGTTAAATACCCTCAATCAATACAAGATTGGTGGAAAAAAGCTGACCCTAAAGCAAATAAAAATATTCCTAATTATGCAATAGGTCAAAACTCATATCCACAAAAAGGTTGGGTAAGTAATGCTGATGATGCTTTAAAAGATGGAATTATAACCAAGGCTCAATATGATAAAATTATCTCGGATAAAAAATCTTCAATTAATTGGGAGGGTGCTTTATCATTAGTTGGAGTTAGTAAAATTAAATCCTTAGAAAATAAAATAGGATTAGAGTTTTTTGGAAGCAAAAATTCAGGAAAAGTTACTGCCTTATTGAAAAAGATAGAGGGTATGTTGATAGATGTTTTAGGTATTTATAGACCTGAAGTATTAGAGCCTAATAAGATTGTATTATGTTCTCATCAAGCTATAAAGCAATTTCGTTCTTCTTCTAAGGCAAGAGATAAGGCAAAAATGTATGTTCAAAATGTTGAAGATATAAGATATGTAAATAAGACCACTAATACTTTCTATGATAATCTAGCAAATCAACCATTATCATTTAGAAAACTTAATATAGATGGTATTTGCGTAGATGAAATTCACAACTTTAATAATCTAATAAGCAGACCAAGAGAGCATATGCTATCTAATGTTGCTCCACAAAGAGGAGGACAAAAGAAAATAGATAATGACTTTCATATACTTCCGACAATGAGTGCAAGTGCTGCTCTTAAATTTTTACCGGATGGGGAAAACATATCATCAAATGTAGGTTTACAAATACAAGATGGAACTTCTTATCACCACCCTATTAAGAGAAATTTTAAAACAGAAACATCAAGAAAAGACAAGGCATATAGATTAAAATATTATTCATCAGGTAAAGGAAGTTTAACAACGGCTCCTTCTAATTTAATGGCTTTAGTATTTCAAGTTCAAGAAAAAGAAGAGAATGAAAATGTTAATAATACTATATTAATGTCCGCCACTCCTTTTACAGATAATATTTTTCAAATGTTTTCAATATTTGGAATGACTAATCTTGAAAAGATGAAGGAAAGCAATATAATGTCTGTATGGGATTTCTTTGTGACTTTTGTTAAAGAGGAGTGGAGATATAATATTACACATAGACAAACATTTGGACTATTTCCTGAAATTAAGAGTTACTATAATAGTTTTGCTATGTCAAACTTTATAAAGTCAATGGCTAATTTTAAAGTATCTGATGTAATTATTGAAGCTACAAGACCATTAAAGTATTTAATACCTCAAGATGGTGCCGATAGTGGCTACCAAGCAGGAGCAAACACCTCATCGGTTCAATGGGCATCTGAACTGCAAAATGTTTCTAGTTATATAGAATTAAGTGATGTGCAAAAACAAATATTAAAAAAGATAGCTGAATATGTTGAAGGTAAAATAGATATTCCTTTTGAATATTGCCCTAATTATGGGGAGGCAATAAAAGAAGATGAGGAAACAGGAGAGGTAACATATTTAAATCAAGAAGTTGAAGATTCAATATTAGAAGTACAACAATTATTAAAAGATGCAAAAAATGATGAGGTAGAGAGTAATGAATGGTTTGAAAAATATCAAGATGCAAGAACAATATTAACACAATTAAGAGAATTATATCCTGATGATAAAAGAATTGCAAACGCACAATCAAAAGTAGACAAATCTTTATTTGAGCCTGAGTTATTAAAGGAAATGAAAGATGAAGAATCTTTATATGATAGCAATTATCAAGATATAGATTTAACGGTTAATAGTAAAAATGAAGTAAGACAAGCTAGAGCAATCGTAGGGCAAGGGTTTGGTCAACTTTGTGTTATTTCCCCTTATTTATTAAAATGCGATAAATCGGGTAACACCCCGAATGACCTTCTTAAAGATTTTCCATTATATCCGGGTCCTGAAGGATTGTCAAAGTCTGCAATTAATTTTGTAGAGAACAGTCCTAAAATAAAATATGCAATAGAGTGTGCAATAAATACTATTAAATATGACTCAAAGGCAATAAGAAATGATAAACAAGTTGGTGGTCAAATCATTTATATAAATAAAGGAAAAAGTATGAAGTATGGAGGTGATTTCTATAATTTATATGAATTGATTGAAAGATACATAGTAGACAAGAAAATTAAATACTATGATAACATAGAACAAAAAGAAAAAGTAATTACAAAAGAACATATAGGAATAATTACAGGTGGGATGTCAAAAAGTGTAAAAGCTACTGATAAATTCAACCAAGTAATGTTAGATGATAATGGAGTTGAAAAAAGAGTAGGAATTAGAGAAGATATTAGAGATAAGTTTAATGATGGAAGAATTAAAATTCTTATAGGCTCTTCTGCTATAAAAGAAGGTATTGATTTAAACAAAAGAGCCCATACTCTTTATGTTTTAGATAGTGATTTCTCTCCATCTAATGCTATGCAACTAGAGGGTAGAATATGGAGGCAAGGAAATATGTGGGAATTTGTTAGGATAGTTTATGTTCTTGGAAGAGATAGTATAGATGCATTTATTTACTCAAAACTTCAAACTAAAATTAATGAAATAAAAGTAATGTTAGAAGATGGGGTTTATGAATTAAATAAAACACAATACACTATTAATGCTAAAGAGAGAATAAGAAATATAATTTCAGATATAGACCAATTAACAGATTTGGCTTGGCAAGAAAGAGTCGATGAGTTAAATATAAAAGTATCAAGATATTCAGATATTAAAAGCAAACTTCTATCTATAAAAAATAAATATGGAGAAGTTAAAAATTCTTTTGATACCTATGTTTATACTATGAATCAGCTATATAAATTAGTTATAGATAGAGAAGTGATGTTGTTGGCGGATAAAGAAAAAACAAGATTAGATATATTAAAACAATATGAATATCAAGTTGATAGTAGAGGAAGAGGAAGGGTGTGGAAAGAAGAAAACAAATTTATCCCCGTATCAATAAAGGATGCTATAGAAATTATTCAAGAAGAAATTAATGCAAATAATATTGTATTAGAAAATGAAAGTTTATGGTTGACATCTTCATCGGATATGTCTGAAGTAAATCAAGTAGCCGATAAAGTAAGAAGAATGGTTAGGGTAAGAAGTGGAGAAATTAAAACTATTCTTTCTTTAAGTATAGAAGAGCAAAACTTAGAATTATCAAATGTTAATTCAGAATCCACTCAAGGAAAACAAATTGTAAAAGTGATTTTTGGAAATCAAAAAGAAAAAAAAGGATTTACCTATGATGCTTTAATAAAAAGAATAAATGCGTTTGTTACCGGTTCAGAATATGAAAGTATTATGTCTAACTATAATTATTTAATATCTAATAAGATAAAAGATGAGAAAACAAAAGACTACTACTCTATTGAAGATGCTGATGAGTTAATTAGTAAGGCTAGTAATAAAATTATTGAAGGTCAACAAGAGTTAGATAGCGAGAAAAAATGGAAAGAAAAAAGAAGGATTATAGAAATGGAAATACAAGATAAAAACTCTAAAAATAGAGGTGATAATCTTGAAACATTAATAGAGAATTTTAATAGGTCTATGCCGCTATTAAAAATAAGAGAAAAATAAATCAAATAATGAGAAAGTTTTTAGACACATTTCCTAATGTAACAATTGAACAACTATTTAAAGTTTATCCTAATTATGGTATATTTTTAAAAGAGTTACAGAATTTGCAGCAAAAAGTTAAAAGTGGTGTTTCTCCTCAAGTAGAAGAGCAATACGAATTACTTATGAATACATTTGACTCATTCTTATTTAAGACTGAAAGTATTGAAAAATTTAATACTATTTATACTAACCCTCTTCAACAACTTAATACTTCTTTAATACCTACAAAAGGAATAGAATTACCAATAGAAGAAAGAGAAGAAATTGAAATAGATTTAGAAAGAGAGATAAAAGAACTTTCAGATAAATATAATATTGATAAAGAAATAATAGAGGAACTTATTGAAGAAGATGAGTCTGTTAAGCCTAAAGTTGTAGGGCAAGATGTGCCAACTCGTACTATAGATGATTTTGATGTAGAAGATAGATTTGTAGGTATTACTTGGAATTATGAAACATTCAAGCAAAGTGAATTTAAACTTGCTCTTGCTATGATGAAACAAGGTTGTAAATTTTACTATACCACATTTGCATCTAAGAATTTTGTTTTATTCAAACTCAAGGGTATGGGTAGAATTATTATAGAAACTGATGAGGAAAGATATAGTTATGAAAATATATTTCAATCACAAAACAAAGCCCTTAAAGTATATATGCTTAATGATAGTGTATCATCTTTGGAAAAGATATTCAATATATTTAAAGATTCTTGGGATATGGATATTGATTCCTACTCAACGGTAGATGATGAATTTTTATATAACACTCCATACATATTGTCATCAATAAATGTTGAGATATTATGGAAAGAGGCAGAAATATTACAACAATCAAAATTAATAGCATATAGTTCTAATTATACTGCCAAATATTTTTCTTTATATACACCATTAGAAAAAATATGTACTTTACAAATGTCCAAGGAAGTTCATTCTAATTTAAATGTAGATAAAAATGTTAAATCAGTAATAGAGGAAAATATAAAAACTCAAAAATTTTATATAGAAGGAATTGGAGATGTAAGGCATTCAGAAAATATATTAGATATTTTAGTTAAAGAAAGTTTCTTAGACATAAATTATAAGCCAACACCATTAGGAGAGGCATTATTACAATATAATAGGACTGCCGCACCTTTGGTAATGCCTAGTTTTAAGCCATTTATGTATTATATGAATAATTTAAGTGAAGAAATTAAAAATGCTAAAAAGACATTTTATTCTTCTTTTAATGGGCAGATATTATTTCATACAAAGCCTTTTGTTCAAGACATAACTTTTGCGTTAGCAATACCAACGACAGATAGACAAAGTATGCAGGTTGAGGATGCAATACAAGAAGATTCTTTTCCTATTAAGTGGCAACAAGAACAACAGTTTAAAAATTATCAGCAATATCTACCTTTTGGGGCAGGAGGAAACTTGAGCATCAGAAAAATGCACGAAGCTAGAGAGCAAAGAGGTTCTACAAAAGATAAAATAATGTTCCGTGATTTAGACAGAAAAGAACTTTATATAGCAGGTTCAGTTAATCCGGCATTTAACTATGCTATTAATGGTCAGGACTATAGATATATCTGTTCTATGTATGGAGAAGATAATATAAAAATATTAGGTCCAAACGACTCACCATATGTAGGTGCATCAATTACATTTTTTATGATAGTAGATGCTAAAAACAATTTATTGGCGGTACAATCTGCAATAAAAAGTACAAGTCCTCCTATTTCAACTAAAATGACAGAAACTAGCGATGGTGTTTGGGAAGAAGCTAGGGAGTCAAAACAAGATATTGATTTTCTTATAGCACAAAATAAACAAACAGAACTAAATCTAAAACAATCTTATATAAATGTGCCTTCAAATAGATACCCAAATGAAGTATGGGATTACGATGAACTTTTAGAAAAAATTGAAAGTTTAGACCCTGTATTAACATTAGATGGTAAAATGATAGGCGAAAAAGAAGAAATTTATTCTGCAATTGATGAAAATAAAGTTGAGGAAGAAAACAAAGAAGATATTATAATAGATTTTGATAATCCTGAAGAGCCAATAGTAATAGTAGAAGATGAAAAAACAATTCAAATAAGAGAATTAAATTCAGACCTAATTTCATTACAAGAATACTTAGAAATGGTAGGCGAAGATGAGGAAGCAGAAGAAGAGATTAAAGTATTAAAACAAAAAATTGAAGCATTAAAATAAAAAGATATGGAAGATTATACAGGCAAAACAAACGAAGATTTATTAGAACTATTAGAGGATTTAAACGAGCAACAAGAGATGTTTGAAGATGACTTAGATGACCCTGATTATAAAAATATGTATGATAAAAATGCTGAAGAAATCATAAAAATAAAAGAAGCCTTAAATGAGGCGGAAAGTTCTACTATTGATTCTGAGCCTATGGAAGAAGAAGTTTCTATGCCTGTAGAAACGGAAGAGTCTGTGCTTATGGAAGAAGAAGTTTCTATGCCTGTAGAAGCGGAAGATTCTATGTCTATGGAAGAAATAGAAGTGTATATGCCTGAAGAAGATGAAGATAAATTATCAACTGATTTAGACCAAAATACTTTAGATGAAATTGAAGATGATGAAAGAGAATTTGCAGAAGAAACAGGTTCTAACAAGTCGGAACAAATAGAAAGGATGAATGAGCAATTAAATGAAATGCTTGGTCCTAAACCAACAGAATCTAAACGAGAAGTTGAAGAAAATTTAGAAAGCATAAAATTCTCTGACATAAAAATAGATAAGAGTTTGTTTTTTGCTAAAGGTGGTAAAACAAAAATTGGTATTTACGAAGAGGGAGGTAAACTAAAAGTAGTTAATATTAGTCGAGTAACCGGTGGAATGAGCCCTGTATTTAGAGTTAAGTTTAATGATGGATTTGAAATGCGTAGTAGCACACAAGATGAATTTATAGATTCAGAATACTATAAAGTAATGGATAAGGCAATTATGAATTACATAAATCCTCAAAAACCTATTGGCTCAACATCTGAACAGGATTTATACAATTACGAAAAAGGTGGGGAATTAAACAAAGGTGATGTCGTTATGCAAACGGGTGAGTTTGCAGAAAGTGGAGATTATTATGTTGTTGAGAAAGATAAAGGCAATACCGATGGAGAAACAGACAACCATTATCAATTATCTGAAGTTCGTAAAAAGGAGCAAGGATGGTTTGAGGAAAACGACTTGGAGAAATTATATGCAAAAGGTGGTTATTTAGAGGGTAAAACTTATTATATAGTTAATTATTATTCAAGTGTATCTGACATTCCTAAAGGTATTCCTCTAAAGAATAAGAGTTTTGACACTAAAGAGGTTGCTAATACTTTCCTTAAATCAATAGAAAATAAAGGTGGAAGAGGCTTTATTACGGACTTTAGAAAGCCAACACAAGATGAAATATCTAAATTAGATAGAGATAGAAATGAAAACTATATGATGGCTAAAGGTGGAGAGGTTACATATACAGATACAGACAATTACGCAAATAGAAGAATGGGTAATGGAGGTATTAAGATTTGGGAAAATTATAAAAACATTAATAATCAAAAAGCAGTAGGTTCTTTTTCTCACACTTATAATAAACGGAATGTAGGAGATTACTACTTGTTTTTGTTAGATGATTATGATAGAAATTTTTATTCCCATATAGCTTTAAAGCCTAATGAAATGCTATTTCGTAACGAAACCGAAAGAGGAAGAATTAGCAAGTCTTTGCCATTAATAAAAATTAATATTAAAAACGGTAGAGTTTATTTTCTGTCTGAGGAAAATGACTACAATAGTGATATAGATGATAAAAATCCAAAATTTTCAAAAGCAAGTGCAGATGTAAATTACTTGTCTTTAGATGATAGAATTAAAAAATATAATCAAGGTTTAATCACTTATGATGAATTATCTGAAAGTGTAGATAAAACTTATGCAAAAGGTGGTACAATAACAGGAGCAGGAAAATCAGGACTAGATAAAATTAAAAAAACATCTAAAGACAACCCAAGTCAAATGTATAAGGTAACTGATGACAATTATTCAAACATTGGAAACTTTTATCTTAAAAACGGGAAATTTGCTAAAAAGACAGTTTCAAATGCAGATTATGATTTTGCTAAAAACAAAGTATCATTAAGACCTAAAAGCGATGTAATATACAAAGCAACAGAAATAGAAGGTAAAGGTGGTTATTTTGAAAAAGGTGGAGAGATAAATCGTTCAAAAGGAAGTAGTGGTCGTTATCATATTCTAAGTGAGTTAAAAGGGCAACAACCTTCTTTATATGCATCAACAAACGATAAAAAATCTATTTCTAAATTAGTTGAAAAGGCAGAAAAAGACTTAAAGGTTTTAACTAATAAAAAACATAATATTTTTGTTACAGATAGTGTAGAAGATAGGGAAATATACAATTTTGAAAAAGGTGGAAAGGTTGATTCTTGGGAATATAAATGGGGAAGTTGGGAAGCTGAAATAAGTAAGCACCCTCGCAGAAACGAATATAGATGGTCTGTATATGATAAAGATGGAAATGATACTTACGACTTCAATAATGATATTGATGCTGAATTAGAAACTCCATTAGAAGCAGAGAATAATATGTTCAGAAACATTAACGATAGAATCGGTCATTCGCCTGAAAGGAAAATATCTACCTACGAAAAAGGTGGAGAAACTGCATCACCTATAACAAACTATAAGAAAAATATAATGGGAACATTATCTTTTGACTTGAAAGTAAAGGGTATGAGAAAGCCACAAGACTTTATAGTTTATCCTATAACAGAGAAAACAGATAAGATTAGAATACAAAGCGACAAAAAGTTTGGAGAAATTCATCTTCCAACAGGTAATGGAGTTTTAAGTAAGTCAGGAAATACAAGTTGGCATCTAGCATCAGATATGATGAATAGAAACATAAATAAATTTGAGTTAAGTGAATCAGAAATGAAAGAACTTAAAGATAAAATTAAGGCTACCACAGGAAAAAGTGTAGGCTCTTCTTTTGTGAAATCAGATAATAGTGGAGCAGAATTACTTGCTGAAGGTGGTAAGCTAGATATGGGTGAGGTAGATATTTATGAAGGTGTAGATGGTGATTGTACTGTAGTTATGCACGGAGATGTATTTGAAATGAACCAACATACAATGCCAAATATGAGTATAGATATGTATTCAGGAAGCAGGTCAGAATATCCTGCTGATATTAGCCATTGGGGTAAAAAAATAGACTTTAAAGATGCTCCAATAGTAATAAAAGACAAGGTAGAAGCAAGAACTGAAGAGTTTAAAAAAGGAGGAAAATTAAAAGAGGATAATAGAAAATGGTCACATCGTATGTGGTTCACTAATAGCAGTCCTGATGATGAATATTACTATGAAAATAATGTTATAGACTATCTTGTAGAAAATCCAAGCACTTTTAAATTAACAGTAAACAGAAGAAAGCTGAATGATTATAATACTCTGATGAGTGTTTATAAGGATATGGAAATAGAACCGGGTAGCACTTATTTAAATCCTAAAGACATCAAAGAATATGCTATTAAAAATAATAGATATGAATGGTTAAAAATTGAAGGAGATAGGGGCTCTGAGGTAAGAGAAAGAGTAATCAAAAAGTATGTAGATAGAATAAAAGAATACTCTGATTATTCAGAAGGTTTCGATGCTAAAGAGTTATTAGAACAAATACAAATACTTGAATCAATGGCATTTGAAGAAAAAGATGAAGTGGTAAGAGATGAATTGAGAAAAGAAGCAAATAAAATGAGAACACAATTATAGATTATGGATGATAATAAAAAGAAAAAACTACTTGCTATAAGAAATTCTGAGAGAAAAAAAGGTAACTATAATTCTTATGCTGAAATATTTGATAAAAATGGTATTAAAGCAGAAGAAGATTTTCCTAAAAATCCTAATGATATAACTAAAGATGAACTGCACGAACACTTTGACTTAGATAACGATGGTAAAGTCACATTAGATGAGTATGCAGAGCATATTGAGTTTCATTGTAAGAATCCTGAAGTATTAGAGGAAGAGTTAGAGGAAGCAGATTTTGATAAAGGTTTTAAATATGCTAAAGGTGGCAAGACCAAAGAAGCAAAAACTTGGAAACAGAAATATAACAAAAAGTATGGAAATGATTTAGAAGAGTCAAATTCATTATCAGAAATTTCAGAAGATACAGGAGTTTCAAAAAAAGGAATACAAAAGATATATAATAAAGGTATAGGGGCATATAAAACAAATCCCTCAAGTGTTAGACCTAATGTTAAGTCTAAAGAGCAATGGGCTCAAGCAAGAGTATATAGTGCAGTAATGGGAGGTAAAGCAGCTAAAGTAGATGCTAAAGAACTAAAGATGGAAATGGGTGGTGAAATAAATGATTGGTATATCTCATTAGCTGAAAGAGAATATTTTGTAAATTATATGTCTGATTTCTATGCCGATAAAGGTATATATGCTGAAGATTATGATGGCGGATTTACTAATGACCAAATAGAGATTGCAGTAGATAAATATATACAAGACCCAAAAACAAATTGGGGAGGTGGAGATAGTGTTGACAGGGAACTAACTAGAGATAGATATTTGATTCCTGCGTATGAAGAAGGCGGTGCTTTATCTAAAGAATTTAAATTTGACAAGAACTTTGTAATTTATGTACCATCTACATCAAATGTGGGCGATAAAATTTCCAATGAAGAGTTAGAAGAAAGAGTTAATGAAGTGGAAAAGTATGTAGCTAATGAATTTGGTGGATATACAGAAACAGATACAGATGGAGGTTATAAATCAACATCCGGGGAGATTATAGAAGAAGATATAGTAAAGGTTTCAGTTTTTGCTAATAATGATGAGTGGAATAAAAACGAAAGTAAAGTAGTTTCAAAAGTAAAAGAATGGGCAAAAAGATGGGGTCAAGAAGCCATAGGATTTGAATTTGAAGGAGATTTATACTATATTGATGAAGGTGGTAAGTTTTCAAAGGGAGGAACTATCAAGTGTAATTCTTGCTCTTGGTCGTGGAATGAAAAAGATGGCGGAGAAGATATGTATGTTTGTCATAAATGCGGAAATGATAATTCCGAAATGTATAAAAAAGGTGGTTTAAGCCCTGATAAAGCAAAAGAAATGCTTAATGATGGAATGGCTCAAGGAAAACCCTTAACGGATAAACAGAAAAGATATTTCGGTGCAATTTCTTCAGGAAAGGTAGATAAGATTAGAGAAAAATCTCGTATGAAAAGAGGTGGTAAATTAAAAAAAACAAACTCAAATAATCCATCAAAAATTAATTATGGATTAGACTATCTTTACAATCAGTTAAAAATAAGTCAAAAAACCTTATCTGAAAGTATATCTCAAGAGGAAAAAGAAATTAACTTAATGAGAGTCCAATCAATAAAGAAAATAATAGATAAAAAATTAAATAGTTTATCTAATTAAAAGTAGTAATAATAAATTAACCCAACAAATGTGGTAAGTTATTTTAAAAAATAATATATTTGTATAATTAAAACAATAAAAATGGCGACTAAAAAAGAAGAATTACAAAAAAAAATTAAGGCACAAGAAAACCTTAAAGCTACATTTGTAAAGAAAGGAAATACTAAGTTTGCGGACAAAATAGAGGCTAAAATACAAGTTCATAAAAAAGAACTTGAAACTATTGAGATTAATGAATCAGCAAAAGAAGCTGATAAAAAAGCAGATAAAAAGCCAAAACAATCTAAAACTATAGCTTCAGGAATGACTAAAGAGGCTTGTATAGAGTTTCTAAAAGGTAAAAAAAATATGTATCTAAAATCAGAAGATACAACAAAAAAAAACATCAAATCAGGTAGAGCAATCGAAGATGGAACACTAAAGGCAAGTGCTTCTTTGAAAAATGAAGCAGAAACCATTGAAAATAAATCAGATTCAGGTCAAACAATAACTAAAAAAGAACAAAAAGCCATAGCATTTAACATAGAATCAATTGTAAAAAATTGTGTTGAAATGATTAAATATAAAAAAGATGCTGACCAACTTATAAAAGATTTGATAAAAAAATTAGGCGAAATAAGAGCCGATATAGCAACGGGAAGATTAAAGCCCGGAGCACAAAATTAATTATTAATTAAACTTATACATTATGTACCCACACCAAGTTTTAATGGAAGAGCAAAATCTTCAAAAAGACCTTCTTTCTAAAGAAGCACAAAACTATTTAAAAGATTTCAATCATTTTCATAGAGGAGTTTCTTTGAAACAATCAAGAGCAGAAAAAAAAGGTAAAGAATTTGAAGTTCCTGAGTCAGATACTCAAAAACTGATTAGATTATCAAAATCAGTATGTGTTCAGATTTATGAAGATATGAATACTACAAGACAAGAGGCGGAATATAAAAAGAAACAAGAATCCAAAATTCAAGAAGAGGCATTAGAGTTAAAAAGAATTCAGGAGCAAGAGGATTTAAGAATAAAGGAAGAACTAGAGCAGAAAAAGAAAGAGGAAGAAGATAGAGAGAAAGAAGAAGAAGAAAGGTTAAAAACCCCACCTCCTGCCGCCCCTAAAGAAGAAGGCGGTTCACTATTTGATTACTTTTTTTAATATATAAATATGGCTAGAACTAGAAAGAGAAACAAACCTCAGGAATCTATTAATACTTCATCTCCTCAAACTAAATATGGATTAATTCCGGTTAATAATTTAACCTATGGAAATCCTAATGCTGCTCAAGATATATTAATAAGAAAAGAAGGTAACTTTGATTATATAGCAAATTATTTTATGGATAAACCTTATCCAAATAATGATGGCAGCTATGCAGCTAAAGAGTTGAAAGACATAAGAAAAGATATGGAAAAACTCCAACACGATAAAGTAGTGGAGTTGAGCATTAAATTCGATGAAGATTTACAAGGTATGTTGATTGATACTGCTCATAAATGCGGTGTTTCTAATCCTGAAGGATTTATAAAGGAATTATTTAGTGATATAAATCCAATTATAATGAAGTTGAAATTTTATTATAATAGAATTAGACCTTATCAACTTGCAAATATTTACAAATTTCCATTAAACCCAATGCCTACTGTATCGGGTCAATCACCATCTTATCCATCAGGACACACAGTACAAAGTAGAGTATTTGCAGATGTTTTGAGTTTTCGCTACCCTGACCAACAGGATATGTTAATGAAATTTGCAGATAAATGCTCTAAATCAAGAAGTATTTTAGGTGTTCATTTTCCTTCAGATGAAGTTTTTGGAAAGCAATTAGCGGCAGGTATTGTTAAAGATGATAATTTTCAAAATAAATACTTTAACGCAAGTAAAATTGCTGAAAGTGTAAACGACAGTAAAAGCCCAATAAAAAATTATGTAAATAATAATCCGAGTACAGAAAACTTTTTCGATGCCAATGAAGGTAATTATGGAATATCTAATTCAGTTGGAGGCAATCCGAATCAACGACAGGCACCCAATAGGTTTTCTCCACCGGCAACAGTAAATGAAGATGAAGTGTTCGGAGGACTTCCTAAAGCACCTGAGGGGGGTATGCCGCCTTTTGGGCAAGGACCTAAATAAATATACAATTATGAATAATGATAGATTTCATTGGATTTTAGATGCAGGTCACGGAGGATTGCACCCTAAAACAGGAGAGTATCAGACAAGAGGAAAAAGAAGCCCTATTTTCCCTACACCTAATAAATATGAAGGTGAAGTTTTATATGAAGGAGTTAGAAATAGACAGGTTTTAAAATGTTTAAAAGAATTATTAGATGAGAATGATTTTAAGTATAGTGTAGTTTCAGAAGATTGGAAAGACAACTCTTTAAGCGACAGAGTGTCTAAGGCGAACAAGATAGCAGAAACTAAAGATAATTGTATCTATGTATCAATTCATCATAATGCTTACGGAAAAGGATGGAATACTGCACACGGACTATCTACATATCATTTCCCAAAATCTGATAAAGGATTAAGACTAGCTTCCGTTTTTAACAGTAATGTAGTTGAAGAAATGGGATGGAGAAACAGAGGAATAAAAACTGCTAACTTTTATGTTTTAAAATATACTTCAATGCCATCAGTATTAACTGAAAATGGTTTTATGACTAACCTTAAAGAAGCTGAAGTGTTAATGAGTAATGAAGGAAGTTACCAAATTTCCCTATCTCATTTCAATGCAATAAAGGAGATAACAGATAGAGGATTAAAGTTTTTATAAAATAAAAAGAAAAAAATAATATTTATTATGATATTTTTATATATTTGTACTTTAAACAACTTTTTTTTACAAATTGTTTATTCCTTAGAATTCAGTCAGGTTGGTGCCTGACTTTTTTTTTGTCTTATGTTGTATAGAAAAGTAATCCCTGCCCCTTTAGAAAAAGTAGAATTAGGAAAGAATAAAAAGTCTACCTACTACTTAACTGCAAATCTATTTTACAGTAGTGTTCATTATCAAGTAAGAAAACAAGTCGTAGATGCAGCAAAGCAATTTCTTCTGCCTCACCTACAAGACTGCCCGGTTCTTGGCAGTAATCTAAGTATTTCAATAGGCTACCAATCAGACAAGAATAATCATTTCGATTTAGATAATAAAGCATTTTTTTGGCAAAAAGTATTATGTGATTTGCTTAAAAGAATGGGTAAAATCGAAGATGATAATGTTCATCATATACAACAAATTCATTATTTCTTCCAAAAAGGTGAACCAAATATAATTATTCAGGTTAATAAGTTGTAATTGGAATTTATTTATAACACTCCATTAATTATTCAATTAAATAAGTTGTAATTGCAATTTTTTTATTTACTTTTGTTGCAGTTAGTAATTATTTATAAAAATAAAATTATTCATTTGTGAAACACACCAATTCTTTTGAACTCATTAAAAAATTAATGAAACTCGTTGATGAAAAAGGAATAGAAAAAGCAAAAAATATTATTGATAAAGGCTTAAAAGAAGGATATGAAAATCAAGATTATCTATTAGCTTTTATTATTAAAACTACTTGTAAAAATTTCAACATATCTGAAAGCGAACTGTTTCTAGGCAAGAGCAGGAAGCTAGGTCAAAGAACAAAAGCACGAGCAATGTTGATATTACTAATAAGGGAAAATCTACTTTGGTCCCAATCTCAAATATCTCAAAATCTAAAATTAAACAAAGCGACAGTTAGTAGGGATATGCGATATATGGAAAATTTAAACCCAAAATTTCCTGAAGAAAAAAAGCAAAATAATAAATTAATTAAAATAAACAACGAAATAAAGATTTTTGTTGAAAATAATAAATAATATGTCGGAAAAAAATACACCTGATTATTCGGAACTATCTACACCTGAAAATTTTAACCCTTTTGATGAGCCGGTAATACAAAGGGAATACACGAAACCCAAAGTTTCTTATGACCCTGCTACAATTGGGAGTATTCCGGAGCCACTATATCAGCAGCCTAATTTAGATGAATTACAGGAGGATGATTATGATGATGACAAACCTGCTTCAAAAAAAGAAAAAACTTCAAAGCCAAAAAAAGGATTTGGTAGCGATGACCCTTTTGTAAATGAGGATTTACAAGATTATAGTAAAAAAGATGCTGATGAGAGTGCAGGTTTAATGGTAGACACTTTTTTAGAGGGATATAAAGTTGCTCACACTTTTGGTCAAAAATATTTTTCATTAAGTGATGAGGAAATAGTAAAGAAAGCTATAAAAGGAGAAATTAATCCTGATATGAGAATCCCAATTTCTCAAACTCAAACAATTTCTGTTCAAGAATTTATAGGAGAGTATAACAAGCAGGTTACGGAAGTTTTAGTAGTTGATGATGAGTTTATTGAAAGTGTAAGACCTGTAATGATTAGAGTGTTCTCTGCAAGAGGATATGGATTAAGTGATGAGCAATTTTTATTGGTAGCTTTTGGTAAAGATTTAGTTACAAAAGGAGCACAACTTTATACTTTTAAAAAGTCACTTACACAATCATTAAAAATGATGACAGAAATGTATAATGCTCAAGTTAATCCTGAGTTTAATGCCTCTGCACAAGGAGCAACAGGACCAAGACCACAAAGTCCACCTCCTCAGTCACCTCCACCTAAGCCTCAGTCCCCACCGCCATCACCACCTAATCCAACTCCGGAACCTGAAGCCCCTGCACCTTTAAGGGAAGAAGAAGTATTTGGAGGATTACCAAAAAAAGGAGAAAATATACAACCAATTCAAGAAACAGTAGAAGAAGAGATGATGCAAAATCAAGAAGAAGCTACAATGCACGATGATATGGAAGATGAAATAACTGTGTCACCTAAAAGAAGAAGAGGCAGACCAAAGAAAAAAATAAGATTAGAGCCAACAGAGGAAGAAAGTAAGACTACGATTATTGAAGCTACAATTGTTGATGATGTTGATTTAAACAAAGGCTTTGATATGTCAGATGCTATGGAAACTGAAGAAAAATAATTAAAATGAATATTAACCAAAAAACCAAATTATGAAAACATTTATTTTTGTAGTAGTTCTTATCCTTATTGGTATTTCTTATTTCTGTCTAATTAAAAAAGAAAGTAGTAAAAAAACTCCTTCTAAACCAAAAGACAAAAGAGTAGAAAGTATTAAAAGGGCTCAAAAGAACCTCCATCCTCATTTCAATAAAGGTGTTGATAGAGGAGCAAATGGAAGATTTACAAAAAAGGATTAGTTAGAATGCAATATAGAAGGAAGAGGGTTTTAGTATGCGGACCACAATCAGATATTAAAGATTATTGTTTTGATGAATGGGCTGAAAATGTAAAAAACTTTACCTATCCTGAATATGATGTTTTTTTAGCAGACAATTCTTTGACTAAAGACTTTAGTGAATATATTAAAACAAAAGGTTTTAAATGTATTAATGTTACTGATGAAGAAAATAAAAACTCTGTTTTAAAAAGATTAGCTATTAGTCACGAATTGTGTAGACAATATGCTTTGCGTAACAACTACGACTACATTCTTCATCTTGAAACTGATGTATTTCCTCCACCTGATGTAATTCAGGATTTAATGTTTGAAAGAAAGCCTATCATTGGTGCTATGTATCAGCTTAATGACAATGAGAATAGGCAGCCTATGCTAAATCGAATATCTTCTGACTCTGATGACCATAGGTGTTCTATTTCGGGTGCTAGTAATAACTTTATGATAAATGGAAAGCCTGTTCAAACATTATCAGCAGGTTTAGGGTGTGTACTTATAGCTAGACCTTTATTTAAGAAGTATGATTTTAGATATATTGAAGGTCAAAGATGGTTTCCCGATGTTGTTTTTATAAATGATTTATATAGAAATAAACAAAAATATTTTGCTCATACAGGAATAATATGTAAGCATAAGAATTCAAAGTGGGGTGAATTTGGTAAAGATTATAATTAATAAACAGTTAATGACAACAGACAAAACATATAGATTTTTTTTCCATTATTATAAGCGGTTTAAATGTATGTCAATACATTATAAGAATCAATGTTTAAAAGCGGACAATGTTATTTGTTCAGTTCCTATTGAAACAAAATGGAATAAAACACAACCTAATTTGATAATGC
>TARA_R110001599_G_scaffold76384_1_pt1 | contig 40174 bp, 38 predicted proteins | sample TARA_R110001599 | Tara Oceans TARA_R110001599 (sample SAMEA4398360) | marine metagenome | biome: Polar Biome; feature: [MES] marine water layer (ENVO:01000295) within the mesopelagic zone...; material: water (ENVO:00002006), including particulate matter (ENVO:01000060) such as...... | reverse complement strand
GACTACGTACTGGCGGGCGATGTGATGCAGGTGGTGCCTTCGCAGCGCCTGCAGGTGCCGTTCAGTGCGCCGCCGCTGAATCTGTACCGCGCCCTGCGCAACCTGAACCCCTCGCCCTACATGTATTACCTGGATCTGGGGGATTTCCACATTGTGGGGTCGTCCCCCGAGATTCTGGCGCGGCTGCAGGATAACGAGGTGACCGTGCGTCCACTGGCGGGCACCCGCCGCCGCGGACACAGTGAGGCCGAGGACAAGGCACTGGAAGCGGAGTTGCTGGCGGACCCCAAGGAGATCGCCGAGCATCTGATGCTGATTGACCTGGGCCGCAACGACATCGGCCGCATCGCGCGTATCGGCTCTGTCGCGCTGAGCGATAAAATGGCTGTGGAGCGCTATTCCCACGTCATGCACATCGTGTCCAATGTCAGTGGTCAGCTGGCGCCCGGCAAGTCGGCCATCGACGTGCTGCGGGCAACGCTGCCCGCCGGCACCCTGAGTGGTGCGCCAAAAATCCGCGCCATGGAAATCATCGACGAACTGGAGCCGGTGAAGCGCGGTGTGTATGGCGGCGCGGTCGGCTATCTGTCCTGGGCAGGCGAGATGGATACGGCGATCGCCATTCGTACCGCGGTCATCAAGAACGACACCCTGTATGTGCAGGTGGGCGCGGGGGTGGTCGCGGATTCGGTGCCGCGGCTGGAGTGGAAGGAAACGCACAACAAGGCGCGTGCCATGTTCCGCGCAGCGTCCATGGTGTTGGCGGGGCTTGAGTCATCGTGAACGACCGGGAGCAGCTGCAAGCCCTGCTGGCACGCTGCAACAATCCCTACGCGCTGCTCGACGCGGCCTACCTGCCGGAGGACCAGGCGCGTGTGCTACGCACCCGCAACCTGCGCCTGATCCCGGGGGAAAAGCGCCGCCGTGGCGGCAAATATGCCTATGCGGAATGGGCGCATGTCATCGGTATTTTCCAGACGCTGATTGGTCAGCACACCGGTTGGCGGCAGGACCTGCGTCTGCTTGATGCAGGCTGCGGTTCCGGCCTGCTGGCGATTGCCTGCGAGCCGTTTCTGGGCAACGGCGGACTCTATACGGGCCTGGATGTAGCCGCGGAGCAGCTCGAATTCTGCCGCCAGCATTACACTGGGGATCACTACCGGTTTCTACATCTCGATACCGCAAATCCCTTTTATGCGCCGGGTCAGCCAGCAGTGGGCGTGCCCTGGCCGGTGCCCGAGGCGAGCCAGCAGCTGGTAACGGCGCTATCAGTCTGGACGCATTTCAATGAACGGGATGCCCGCTTTTACATGGCGGAGCTGGCGCGCGTGCTGCAACCCGGCGGCAAGGCACTGGTGACCGTGTTCCTGTTGGACGAGGATTATTCTGCGAGCCTGCCGCGCGCTACAGGAGCCCCTGCGCGCTTTCACGCTACGCCACTCGAGCGCTGGGTGTTCGATCAGCCTGCCTACGGGGCGTCCGACTGGCTCTGTCCGAGCTGGGTGGAGGTGCCCGAGGAAGCCATAGGAATTACCCCCGCGGGACTGGCCAGTCTGCTGGATAGCAACGGGTTGAAGGTGTCAGCGCATTATCCGGGCAATTGGAAAGAGGTGCCGGGCGCTTTTTTTCAGGATGTGCTGGTGCTGGAAAAGCCCCGGTAGCACCATGCCCCGCCTGGCGGGCGGGGCGATGGAGCTCGAGCAGGGCGTAGAGTCGGGTTGACCGCTTAGAAATTGTACCGCGCGGTCACGCCGAACGTGCGCTGGGGCACCAGGTTGATTTGCGTGTAGGATCCGCCGCTGAGTGCCAGGTCGTACTGATCCGGGCCCTGTTGGTAGTTGACCGTTTCATCATCCAGCAGGTTCTTCGCAAATACCGAGACATCCCAGCTGGCATCCGTACTGCGCCAGCCGGCGTACAGGTTGAAGATGCTGTAGGAGTCAAAACTCTCACGTACGGCGCCGATACCGGCTGAGGCTTCGGTATTCAGGCGCTCATCGGTGAACTTGTACAAACCGCGCAGGTAGACCTCCGTGGACTCCAGCGGCCAGGTGTACTCTGAGTTGAGCGACAGGGACAGCTCGGGCTCTCCGCCGATTGGGTCGCCTTTGATATCACAGGATCCGAGCACTTCGCCGGGCTCGCGCTGGTTGCAGGGTTTGGTCGCGCCATCATCCCATTCACCCTTGGCGTAGCTGAAGCTGGCACCGGTAACCCACTGCTCGGTAATCAGCAGCCGGCCGTCAAACTCCACGCCGTAGGTCGTGGCATCACCGTTGAAGATGAACCCGCCGACGATATCAGCGGGGGCGCCGCTGTCGTCCAGAACCTGAATGCCTCGCGTGAACCCGATGTAACCATCGAACTGCTGGTAATATACCGCGCCGTTCAATGTCGCGCGGCCGTCGAGTAGGCGGCTCTTGAAGCCGACTTCGATCGCGTCACTGGTTTCTTCATCGTGTAACAGGTCATCCTCGCCGTTGGGCAGGAATACCACGTTCGGGCTGGGCGTGATGGAGATGCCGCTGGGGCGGTAGCCGCGGTTATAGGCACCGTAGACTGAAATATCATCATTCAGTGCGTAGCGCAGCTTGAGTGAGCCGGTCACGGCTGTTTCGTCGCCTTTCTGGTTACGTTCGGAAACGCCTTCGATCGGGAAGGCCGCCGCGATACCGGCTTCCACCAGCGGCGCGAAAGGCAGCAGCGCAGGTGGCAGGTAATTCAGCGAGTCATAGTTGATGGTGCTGGCTCGGAAGCGATCATAATCGGTCCAGCGCAAGCCCGCTTCCAGCTGCAAGGCGTCGGTCAGGTAGAAGGTGTTGAAGGTAAACACAGCCAGCTCCTTGCCATCGACCGGCAATACACCGGAGCTGAGGAAGGAGATTTCCGGTCCATCGGTAATCGTGGTGTTGCTGCTGAACTGCGTCGTCGTGTTCTGTTCGTTGTAGTAAACGCCGACGATATAATCCCAGAAATCATTGCCCGATGAGCTGAGGCGGAATTCCTGGGAATAGCTCTCCACCGCGGTCAGCGTGTTCTGGTGTGTCGGGGCTTCCGGGTTGGTGACATAGTGCGCGCGGTCGTTTTCTGTACCGGCCGGCTTATCCGAGTTCTGGTAGGCGGTCACCGAAGCCAGCTCGAGATCGCCCACGGTCCAGTTCACCAGCAGGTTGGCGAGGTCGTACTTGATTTCACCAAAATTGTTGTACTTACCCAGTGCAATCCTGTCATCGTCATTCAGCGTCGGGCGTTCGCCGAGGGCATCTACACCGGATACCGCTTTGCTGTCCTCGATGTAGCGATCGAGATACTGCCATACCAGGGTGACATCGAGATCATCACTGGGCAGCCAGTTTGCCGTGATTCGACCGGATTTCGCTTCGGCTTCCGGGTCGTCCAGTCCGCTGGTGATGTTGTTTACGTCACTGGAATTGTTGGTGTCGTAAACCCCGGCAACACGCACGCCGAGCTTTCCTTCGATCAGCGGGCCCGTCCAGGCGGCCTGCGTGTTCAGGCCGTCGTTGTCGCCGACGGTCATCTGCACATAGCCATTGGTTTCAAACAGGTCCGGGCGGCGCGTGATGATGTTGATGGCACCGGCCGGTGACGTCGCACCCTGCAGCGTGCCCTGGGGACCGCGCAAAATTTCCACCCGTTCGAGGTCGTACAGCTGGGTGAACGCATTGTCTGCCCGCACAATGCCGGAGTTCCAGTACACGTCAACGGCGCTGGCGGCACCGGCTTCCGGGTCAATACTGATACCGCGCATCGAGATATTGGAGTTGCGCGCGTTGGGCGCCGACAGTGTTACACCGGCGGTTTGTTGCTCGAGGTCAATGAAACTGAGGGCGGAAAAGCGCTCAATGGCATCACCGCTCACCACGTTGACGGTTGCGGAGATGTCTTGCACTAATTCGGTGCGCTTTTGTGCGGTTACGATGATCTCTTCAAGCTGCATTTGCGCGAGAACGGGCGTCGTCACCGTGGTCACGGCAACTGCCAGAAGTGTTTTTCGCGCTGGTGTATAGGCCTTTTTCTGTCTCATATTATGGTCAACTCTATTCCGCAGTAAATTTTCGGCTGATTCGACCCCGGGTGCGGTTGGGCAACCCGGGTCGGCGGTATAGTAGGCAGGGTTTCAAAAAAAGTACATGACAGTGAATAAATATACGCATGTAACCTTATTGTGTTAGGCGGTTGCAGCCTGCGGCGCCGGGTCTGATCGGACAGTACCTGGGACGTCTGTGGCCGGTTGGCTGACCGGCAAGGACATTGCTCGCCCACCTTTGAGGCATGGTAAACTGCGGCCCCACGCCGCAAGGGACGACCATGCCAGACATTTTAATGATCGATAACTACGACTCCTTCACCTGGAACATCGTCCAGTACCTCGGCGAGCTCGGTGCAGAGGTCCAGGTGGTGCGCAACGATGAAATCACCGTTGCCGATGTGGCGGCCATAGCCCCCGCCCGGGTCGTGATTTCGCCCGGCCCCTGTACGCCCAATGAGGCGGGTATTTCCATGGACGTTATCCGCGAATATGCCAGCAAGCTGCCCATTCTCGGTGTGTGCCTGGGCATGCAGAGCCTGGGGCAGGTCTACGGTGGCTGCGTGGTGCGGGCCCGCCAGGTGATGCACGGCAAGACGTCCCTGATCCATCATCGCGGGCAGGGCGTGTTTCACGGCTTGAGCCAGCCCTTTGAAGCCACGCGGTATCACAGCCTGGTGGTGGCTCGCGACGGATTGCCGGCGTGCCTGGAAGTCACCGCCTGGACGGAAACTGCCGACGGGGAAGTGGATGAAATCATGGGCCTCAGGCATCGCGAGTATGCGCTGGAGGGCGTGCAATTCCACCCCGAATCGATTCTCACTGCGCACGGGCACGACCTGCTGCGCAATTTCCTGCAACTGGAGGCCCGTTGATGACATTACAGGAAGCACTCGCCCGTCTCGTTGAGCGCCAGTCGCTCACGCGCGACGAGATGGCGGACGTGATGCGTGTGGTCATGTCCGGGGGCGCCACGGATGCCCAGATCGGCGCCCTGCTTGTCGCGCTGCGCATGAAAGGTGAAACCACCGACGAAATCGCCGGTGCCGCGCAGGTCATGCGTGAGTTGGCGACGCCGGTGCAGGTGACGGGAGAGCACCTCGTCGACCTGGTGGGCACCGGTGGCGACGGTGCAAACCTGTTCAACGTCTCGACAGCGGCGTCCTTCGTGGTGGCCGCGGCCGGGGCGCAGGTGGCGAAACACGGTAATCGCTCTGTCTCGAGCACCTCAGGCAGCTCCGACTTGCTGGAAACCTTGGGTGTTCCGCTGGATCTCACCCCGGCGCAGGTCGCCCGGGCGATCGAGAGCGTGGGTCTGGGCTTCATGTTCGCTCCAGCACACCACGCCGCGATGCGTCACGCCATTGGCCCCCGCCGTGAACTGGGCATGCGTACCCTGTTCAACGTGCTGGGCCCCCTCACCAACCCGGCGGGCGTGCGCCGCCAGGTAATCGGAGTATTCGACCCGGCCCTGTGCCGTCCCTTGGCGGAAGTGCTGAAACTGCTCGGTAGCGAGCATGCCCTGGTGGTACACGGGGAAGGTGGGCTGGACGAACTGACCTTGAGCGGCAGTACGGAAGTTGCCGAGCTCTGTCGCGGAAATATCGCCACCTACCGTATGGCTCCTGAGGATGTGGGCCTGCAGCGGCAGAATCTCGACGGCCTGGCGGTGAACGGTGCAGAGGAGTCGGCGGCGCTGATTCGCGCAGCGCTCGCGGGCCGCGACACACCGGCGGCGCAGAAGGCGGCGGCGATGATCGCACTGAATGCCGGTGCCACCATTTATGTCGCCGGGTTGGCGGCTACGATTGCCGATGGCGTGGCGCTGGCAGAGGACCTGATCGCGACGGGTCAGGCAAGGGAAAAAATGAAAGAGTTTATCGATTTCACGCAGATGATGAGCCAGGGAGGCCACGCCTGATGGCTGCTGCACCAACGATTCTGCGTCAGATTCTGGCGCGTAAACACGAGGAGGTGGCGGCCAGGCGTCGGCGCGAGTCACTGGCGGATCTCGAGTCGCGCATCTCGGAGCAGTCAGCGCCGCGGGGTTTTGTGCAGGCGCTGCGGGAGCGCGTGGATGCGGCACAGCCCGCGGTGATTGCCGAGGTGAAAAAAGCCTCGCCCAGCCAGGGCGTGATTCGCGCTGATTTTGATCCGGCCGCGATCGCTCGCAGCTACGAAAGTGGCAAGGCGGCCTGTCTGTCGGTGCTCACGGATGTCGACTTTTTCCAGGGCAGCGATGCCTTTTTGCAGCAGGCGCGCGCGGCCTGTGCGCTGCCCGTTTTGCGCAAGGATTTTACGGTGGACGTGTGGCAGGTCGTGGAGGCGCGGGCCATCGGTGCTGACGCGGTGCTGCTGATAGCCGCGGCGTTGGAGGACGCGCAAATGCGCGAGCTCGCGACGGCGGCAACAGACTACGGGCTGGACGTGCTGGTAGAGGTGCACGACCGCGCCGAACTGGATCGCGCCCTCGACCTCGGCCTGCCCCTGCTGGGTATCAACAATCGCGACCTGCATACCTTCCAGACAGCACTGAATACCACCCTTGGCCTGCTGCCGCATATCCCGGCTGACCGGGTGGTGGTCACCGAAAGCGGCATACACACACCGGACGACGTGGCTGTTATGCAAGAGGCGGGTGTATTCAGCTTCCTGGTGGGTGAGGCGTTCATGCGTGCGCCCGAGCCGGGCGAGAAACTGCGGCAGATGTTCTTTCCCGACTAGCGGGTGCCCAGCACCACCATGGTCTTGCCGGAGACGGCCACCAGGCCCTCCTCCTCCAGGTTTTTCAGTACCCGCCCGGCCATCTCCCGCGAGCAACCGACGATCTTGCCGAGCTCCTGACGGGTCACCTTGATCTGCATGCCATCGGGGTGCGTCATCGCATCGGGCTGCTTGCAGAGATCAATGAGCGTGTGGGCAATGCGCCCTGACACATCGACAAAAGCGAGGTCCTTGAGCTTGCGTGTGGTCTGCCGCAGGCGCATACCCATCTGGTTGGCGATGGCGAACAGAATATCCGGGTAGTGGCTGCGGATCTGGTGGAAGCGCGCGTAGGATATTTCCGCCACTTCGCACTGCTCGCGCGCCACAACCATGGCGCTGCGCACTTCCTCGTTGGCGCCGAACAAGCCCATTTCGCCGAAAAAATCCCCGGCGTTCAGGTAGCTCACTACCATCATGTGGTCGGCGTCGTTCTCGTCCTGCACCATCACCGACACGGAGCCGTCCAGAATCAGGAACAGGCGATCACAGTCCGCACCTTCCTGCAGGATAGCGTGCTTGGACCGGTAGATGGAGCGATTGCAGTGGCGAAGGAAGTTCTCGACCCCTGGAATGGCACTGGTGACCTGATGCTTGAGCATGCTGTGGTTTCCTGTCTTCTTACACGGCCTGTGCGTCAATATTACCCCACGCCTGCGGCAAGTAAAACGTAAACCCCTGTGCTAAGCTCGCGGCGACTTGATATCAGGAGACGTAGTGCGATGCAGGCAACCGTGAAGTGGGTAGACGGGGTCATGTTCCTGGGCGAGTCCGGTAGTGGGCACAGCGTGGTGATGGACGGCCCACCCGACCTCGGTGGGCGCAACCTGGGGCCGCGTCCAATGGAAATGCTGTTGCTGGGCGTGGGCGGCTGCTCCTCGTTTGATGTGATGAGCATGCTGCAGAAGTCCCGGCAGCAGGTTGTCGATTGCCATGTGGAAATAGAGGCCGAGCGGGCAGATGCCGTACCCGCCGTATTCACGCGCATTCACATGCACTTCGTGGTCACGGGCGTGGCGCTGAAGGAAAAGCAGGTGCAGCGTGCCGTCGAGCTGTCGGCGGAAAAGTACTGCTCGGCGTCGATAATGCTGGGCGCTGCGGGCGTGGCGATGAGCCACAGTTTTGCCATCGAGGAGTTTGATGCCGCCTGAGGCGGCATCGTGGTTGCCCACACCTTGGTGGGCAGAGGTGAGGTAAACCGCGCGTGCCCTGTTACAGGTAGTAGCTGCTGCGGGTCATCAGCCGGGAAACAGCGCTCATCAGGTCCTTCACCGGTGCGGGCAGCTCGGCGCCGCCTGCGGCGAGGGCGTTCTCCCCGTGCCGTTCTTCATCTTCCAGCATTTTCTGCAGAATCAACTGGGACTTGCGGTCATCAGCAGGTAATTGCTGCAGGTGATCGCGCAGGTGGCGGCAGACGCGTTCCTCGGTTGCAGCGACGAAGCCCAGGCTCCACTTGTCACCGATTGCGCCGGCGCTGGCGCCGAGCAGAAATGACATGCCATACCAGGCCGGGTTCAGGTGGCTGGGGCGGCTGCCGAGTTCCTGCAGGCGCTGGGCGCACCAGGCCAGGTGGTCTTCCTCCTCGCGTGCCGCTTCGCGCATGTCTTCGCGCACCGTGGGCAGTTTCGCTGTGAGCGCCTGCCCCTGATAGAGCGCTTGCGCGCAGACTTCACCGGTGTGGTTAACGCGCATGAGGCCTGCCACATGGCTGCGTTGGGCCGGGTTGAGCGCGCTGTCGCGGTGCCCGTCCGCGGGTGACGGCCGCGTAGCCGGTCGGCCCCGGTTGCTCAGGGTTCGCAGTACCGTGTCGGCCTCGCCCAGCAGGCGATCAATGAAGGTCAGTTGTCGGCTGTGCATGGCACTCTCCCTCACAGTGGAGGCCTAACTATAGCGGGCGATCGCCCGCCAACCAATATCATTGCGCCGGGTAACGCCGTCCCAGTAAATATGCTGCGCGGCGTCGTAGCAGCTTTGCTGGGCGGCGGCGATATCCTCGCCCAGCGCGGTGACGCAGAGCACGCGGCCGCCATTGGTGACCACCTCATCGCCCGCAAGGGCCGTACCGGCGTGGAACACCTTCACGGTCTCCGCGAAAGGGTAATCCAGTCCGGCAATGGGCAAGCCCTTGGTGTAGTCACCCGGATACCCGCCGGCGGCCAGTACCACACCAATGGCGCAGCGCGGGTCCCAGGTGGCGGTGGCGCGGTCCAGGTGCCCGTCCAGGGCGGCATTGCACAGGCCGGCGAGGTCGGATTGCAGGCGCAGCATGATAGGTTGTGTTTCCGGATCGCCGAAACGGCAGTTGTATTCGATCACCTTCGGTTCGCCGCTGGACGAGATCATCAGCCCCGCGTAGAGAAACCCCGTGTAGTCATTGCCCTCGGCAGCCATGCCGCGCACGGTGGGCAGGATGACCTCATCCATCACCCGCTGGAACACGGCGTCGGTGACGACCGGTGCCGGCGAGTAGGCGCCCATGCCGCCCGTGTTGGGGCCGGTGTCGCCATCGCCGATGCGTTTGTGGTCCTGGCTGGTGGCCATGGGCAGCACATTCTTGCCATCCACCATAACGATAAAACTGGCCTCTTCCCCTGCCAGAAACTCCTCGATCACCACGCGGCAGCCGGCATCGCCAAAGGCGTTGCCCGAGAGCATGTCGGTGACGGCGGCCTCGGCCTGGGCGAGGGTTTCGGCAACGATCACGCCTTTGCCTGCCGCCAGCCCATCAGCTTTCACCACAATGGGCGCACCCTGGCCGCGCAGGTAGGCGAGCGCGGGTTCCAGTTCGGTGAAGTTGGCGTAGGCCCCGGTGGGAATGCCGTGGCGGGCGAGGAAGTCTTTGGTGAAAGCCTTGGAGCCCTCAAGCTGCGCTGCACCCTTGCGCGGGCCGAAGCAGCGCAGGCCGCGTTCACTGAAATAATCGACTATGCCGGCGACCAGCGGCGCCTCGGGCCCGACGATGGTCAGGGCAATGCCCTCAGACTCGACAAACTCGGCGAGTCCGGCAAAGTCCATGCTGTCGATGGCGACGTTGCGCAGCCCCGGTTCCGTTGCGGTGCCAGCATTTCCGGGCGCCACGTAGACACGGTCGACAGTGTCGCCCTGTGCCGCCTTCCAGGCGAGCGCGTGTTCGCGCCCACCGCTGCCTATCACCAGAATCTTCATCAATGCTCTCTCGCTTAGTGGCGGAAATGGCGCATGCCGGTAAACACCATGGCCATGTCGTGTTCATCAGCGGCAGCAATGACTTCCTCGTCACGAATGGAGCCACCGGGCTGAATAACCGCCGCAATACCCGCCTTGCCAGCGTTGTCGATGCCGTCGCGGAAAGGGAAGAACGCGTCGGATGCCATTACCGAGCCGCGTACGGCGAGGCCCGCGTGTTCGGCCTTGATGGCGGCGATGCGTGCCGAATTCACGCGGCTCATCTGCCCCGCGCCCACACCTACCGTCTGGCCATTTGCGGCGTACACGATGGCGTTGGATTTGACGAATTTGGCGACTTTCCACGCAAACAGCAGGTCCAGCATCTGCTGCGGCGTGGGTTGCCGCTTGCTGACGATGCGCAAATCGCCACTCTCAACCATACCCAGGTCGCGATCTTGCACCAGCAGGCCGCCGTTCACCCTCTTGTAGTCCAGGGCCGGTTGGCTTTCGCTCCAGTTGCCACAGGCGAGCACCCGCACATTCTGCTTGGCCGCCACCACCTCCTGCGCCCCGGCGCTGACCGCAGGGGCAATAATCACCTCAACGAACTGCCGTTCCACAATGGCCTGCGCCGTCTCCGCATCCAGCTCGCGATTGAAGGCGATAATGCCGCCAAAGGCGGATTCGGGGTCGGTGGCAAAGGCCAGGTTGTACGCCTCCAGCAGGTTTGCGGCTACCGCAACGCCACAGGGGTTGGCATGCTTGACGATGACGCAGGCGGGTTCGGCAAAATTCTTCACGCACTCCAGCGCGGCGTCCGTATCCGCCACATTGTTGTAGGACAGCTCCTTGCCCTGCAGTTGCCGGGCGGTGGCGATGCCGGCCTCGGCCGGTTGTGCCTCAACATAGAAGGCCGCTTTCTGGTGCGGGTTCTCGCCATAGCGCATCTCCTGCGCCTTGTGGAACTGGGTGTTGAACGTGCGCGGAAACGCCGGCGAACCGCCGGGGGCGAGTTTGCCGAAGTGATTGGCGATGGCGCCGTCGTAGGCCGCGGTGTGCTCGTAGGCGCGAATGGCGAGGTCGAAGCGGGTTGCCAGTGTGGTGGCGCCTTCATGGGTACGCATTTCCTCTATGATGCGTGTGTAGTCGCCAGCGCTGACCACAATGTTTACCCAGCGGTGGTTCTTCGCCGCGGCGCGCACCATGGTGGGCCCGCCAATGTCGATGTTCTCCACCGCGTCTTCCAGGGTGCAATCCGGCTTGGCGACGGTGGCTTCGAAGGGATAGAGGTTGACCACCACCATGTCGATGGCGTCAATACCGTGCTCGGCCATTACCGCGTCGTCTTGCCCGCGCCGCGCCAGTATCCCGCCGTGTATTGTTGGATGCAGGGTCTTCACGCGCCCGTCCATCATTTCCGGGAAGCCGGTGTGGTCTGCCACTTCGGTGACTTCCAGGCCGGTGTCGCGCAGCAGACGATAGGTGCCGCCGGTCGAGAGCAGCGCCACGCCGAGCGCCTGCAGTTCGGTGGCGAATTCGACGATGCCGGTTTTATCGGAGACGCTGATAAGTGCGCGTCGAACGGGTACGAGGTGAGAGTCGCTCATGGTTTCTGGGTTGCCTGTCAGCTTTTGTCGGAAATGAGTTGGTACTGTTTGAGTTTCTTGCGCAGGGTGCCGCGGTTCAGTCCCAGCATGTGGGACGCCCGCGTCTGGTTATTGCGGGTGTAGTCCATGACCGCGCGCAGCAACGGGGCTTCCACCTCGGCCAGAACGAGGTTGTAGAAGTCGGTTGTCGACTGGCCATCCAGCGCTTCAAGGTATTCGCCCACGGCCCGTGCCACGGCATCGTGCAGCCGCTCGGGTGCGGGCTCGGGGAGAGCGCTGGCGGGCTGGGTGTCAGGGTGTAGTGAGGGTGGTTCGAGGTCTTTCATGCCGCAAGGTTCTCTGCGCCGGTGCGCGTAAAGAGACGATCAATCATGTGTAGCTGGGCGCTACTGTCGGCCAGGGCATTGAAGGCGGCCCGGTGCGTCAGCCACTGTGGTTGGTGTTGCAGGAACCAGCCGACGTGCTTGCGCGCAATGCGCGGGCCGAGGAAGTCGCCATAGAACCCGTGCAGGGCGCGAACGTGTGCGTGCAGCAGGGCAACTTGTTGTTCCAGCGACGGCGCCGAAGGTGTTACACCACTGGCCAGTCGCCCGGCGATCTGCCCGCACAGCCAGGGGCGGCCCTGGGCGGCGCGGCCGATCATGACGCCGGCGGCCCCGGTGTGACGAAGCACGGCCTCGGCTTTCTCGGCGGAATCGATATCGCCGTTGGCGTAGACCGGCATATCGACCGCCGCCACGATGTTGGCGATGGTGTCGTATTCCGCGTGGCCGCGAAATGCACAAGCGCGGGTGCGGCCATGCACTGCGAGGGCGGCGATGCCGGCATCTTCGGCAATACGTGCGATGCTCACACCATTGCGCGATTCCGGCGCGGGACCGGTACGTATTTTGAGCGTGACTGGCACGTCCACGGCGGCCACCACGGCGCGCAGAATGCTCTCCACCAGCGGTTCATCAGCGAGCAGGGCAGAGCCTGCCGCCTTGCGGCAGACCTTTTTTGCCGGGCAGCCCATATTGATGTCAATAATCTGAGCACCCAATGCAACGTTGTGGCGTGCCGCCTCGGCCATCTGCTGCGGATCGTTGCCGGCGATCTGCACCGAGCGTGGCTCGATTTCAGCGTCGTGGCGTGTGCGCAGGCGGGTTTTGTCCGTGTTGCGCAGACGCGGATTGCTGTTGACCATCTCGGACACCACCAGGCCGGCACCGAGCCGGGCGCACAGCTGCCGGAACGGCAGGTCGGTTACGCCCGCCATGGGCGCCAGGGCAACGGCGTTGGTGAGTGTGTAGGGCCCGATTCGCGGCATTGGGGGAGACTGTGAGGTCGCTTCAGGAAGCAGCGTATGATACGCCACCGTGGCGCGGGGTTAAAGCGCACTGTGGCGGATGTGTGTTGCGCGTTACACTCGGGATCGATAAAGCCAATAAGCAATAAGGATGACTTATGACGACAGTGAATGCGTTGCAGGGTAAAACAGCTCTGGTAACCGGTGGTGCCGGTGGTATCGGCGCAGCGTGCGCACGCGCCCTGCTGGCAGACGGGGCGGCTGTGGTATTGATGGGGCGCCGGGAGGAGGCACTGCAAGCAGTGCGCCAGACCTTGCTGGATGCGGTGCCGGGCGGGCAGGTCAGTCTTTGCCCCGGCGATGCGCTGCAAGAGGATGATGTCTGCAGGGCGGTGGAGGTGGCGCACGCCATCGCCGGGCGCCTGGATATTGTTGTACCCACGGTGGGCGGTGGTGGCTTCAAGCCGCTGCTGCTGCAGGACCTGGATGGCTTGCGCCAGGAGCTGGACCTGAACATTGGATCCGTTTTTCTCGCGGTACGGCACGCGGCGCCGGTGATGGCGCGCGGCGGCAGCATCGTATGCATTTCCTCAACAACCGCCGGCATGCCGTTTCCCTGGCTGTCGGCCTACTGCGCGGGCAAGGCTGGGCTGGAAGGCCTGGTGCGTTCCGCCGCCGACGAGCTGTCCTATCTGGGCCTGCGTATCAACGCGGTACGTCCGGGGCTGACACGCAGTGATGCCACGGGTGATCTGTTTGCCAGCCCCGAGATGATTCAGGCGTTCAAAGAGCAGATACCCCTGCAGCGTCCCGGAGAACCTGAAGATATTGCCGCCAGTGTCCGGTATCTGGCGGGTCCCGAGTCTTCCTGGGTGACCGGACAGTGCTTCAATGTGGATGGCGGCCAGTGCCTGCGGCGGCACCCCGATATGACCGGCGGGCTGACCCATCTGTTCGGCGAGGCCGCGATGGCGGGGGTTCTGGGCCGCTAGGCCTGAATTGCGAGCGGTCAGGCGGCGGGCAGCGTGCCCTGCAGGCAAACCCAGTCTTCGCGCTCTCCCGCCACGTGCAGGGTGAGGCGGGGTGCGTAGTGTGCGCACAACACGGCGGCCTGGTTCTGCAACAGGCCGGATAGCAGCAGGGTGCCGCCCGGTTTGAGCAGGCTGAGCAGCGTATCCGAAAGCTCAGCCAGCGGCCCGGCAAGAATATTTGCCACTACCACATCGGCCTGGCCCCGCCAGGCGGCGTTGGTTTGCACATCCGGCAGGGTGACCATGAAGCGTTCCTCGGCAATGCTGTTGCGCCTGGCGTTCTCGCGGCTCGCGACCAGTGCCTGCGGGTCGTTATCCACACCCAGGCCGCGCTCGGCGCCGAGCTTGAGGGCGGCGACCGCCAGGATGCCGGAGCCACAGCCATAGTCGACCACTGTCTGACCCGGTTGCGTCAGCTGTTCAAGCTGGCCCAGGCATAATGCGGTGGTCGGGTGCGTGCCAGTGCCAAACGCCAAACCCGGATCCAGCAGCAGGTTGACGGCGTCCGGCTCCGGCGGGTCCATCCAGCTTGGGCATACCCACAAGCGCTGGCCGAAACGCATGGGCTGGTAGTGGCTGATCCACTCGCGCTCCCAATCCTTGTCTTCCAGGATTTCCACCCGCTGGTTACAGCCGCGCAGGAGTTCTTCAGGGATGCGGGCGAGCACCGCGGGCATGTGGGTGTCGGCGGAAAACAGGCCCGTGAGCCGGGTTTGTTGCCACAGTGGGGTCTCGCCCACGCCGGGTTCCAGCACCGGCTGGTCAGCGTTGTCCTCCATGGTCACCGCCACCGCACCGGCCGCCAGCAAATGCTCCTCGAGCGCGTTTGCCAGCGCCGGGCTGGTGTCCAGTCGAAGTTGCAGCCAGCTCATTAGTTCCAGTCTTCCAGCTTGCTTTCAAGGTAGTGAATGCTTACTCCGCCGGCCTGGAAGGAGCGGTCCCGAACCAGTTCCCGGTGCAGTGCCGTGTTGGTGCGGATGCCTTCGATAACCAGTTCATCAAGGGCCTGGCGCATTCTCGCCAGCGCGATCTCACGGTCCTCGCCGTAGCTGATGATCTTGGCGATCAGCGAGTCGTAGAAGGGCGGCACCGTATAGCCGTCATACAGGTGGGAGTCGACGCGAATGCCGGGGCCACCCGGTGCGTGGAACGTGGTGACCTTGCCTGGCGAGGGCATGAAGGTCTGGTGGTCCTCGGCATTGATGCGACACTCGAACGCGTGTCCGCGGAAGGCGACCTGCTCCTGGGTGACGGAAAGTGGCAGGCCGCTGGCGATACGCAGCTGCTCACGCACGATGTCGATGCCGGTGATGAGCTCGGTCACAGGGTGTTCGACCTGTACCCGGGTGTTCATCTCGATGAAGTAGAAGCCGCCGTCTTCATAGAGAAATTCGAAGGTGCCGGCACCCCGGTAGCCGATTTCGATGCAGGCATTGACGCAGGCTTCGGCCACCTGCGCGCGCAGGTGCTCATCAACGCCGGGTGCCGGCGCTTCCTCCAGCACCTTCTGGTGTCGCCGCTGCAGCGAGCAGTCGCGATCGCCCAAGTGGATGGCGTTGCCCTGGCCGTCTGCGATCACCTGTACCTCCACGTGGCGTGGCTTCTGCAGGAATTTCTCCAGATAAACGACCCCGGAGCCGAAGGCCGCCGCGGCTTCCGCCTGGGTGAGCTGTACCGAGTTCAGCAGCGCCGCTTCATTGTGGACGACCCGCATGCCGCGCCCGCCACCGCCAGCGGCGGCCTTGACGATCACCGGGTAGCCGATGCGCCGGGCGATATCCAGCGTGCGCTCCGCATCGTCCGTGAGTGGGCCATCAGAGCCGGGCACAGTGGGTACGCCGGTTTTCTTCATGGCGTCAATGGCCGATACCTTGTCACCCATCAGGCGGATGGTGTCAGCCCTCGGGCCGATAAAGATGAAGCCGCTTTTCTCCACCTGCTCCGCGAAGTCGGCGTTCTCTGCCAGAAACCCGTAGCCCGGGTGAATGGCGCTTGCATTGGTAACCTCGGCGGCGCTGATGATGGCCGGTACGTTGAGGTAGCTCGCAGTCGAGGCCGCAGGGCCGATACAGACTGATTCATCCGCGAGGCGCACGTGCATCAACTCGCGATCTGCCTTGGAGTGCACCGCCACGGTCTTGATGCCCATCTCCTTGCAGGCTCGAAGAATCCGCAGGGCTATCTCACCGCGATTGGCGATGAGGACCTTTTCCAGCTTGGCCATGATGTATTCCTCTGCTTGCGGCGCGCAGGCGCCGGGGGCTGTGTCAGACGATGGAGAACAGAGGCTGTTCGAATTCGACGGCCTCACCGTTGTCGACCAGGATTGCCTCAATGGTGCCGGACTTGTCTGCCTCGATCTGGTTCATCATTTTCATGGCCTCAACGATGCAGAGGACATCCCCGACCTTGACGCTCTGGCCCACTTCAACAAAAGCGGCAGAGGTGGGCGACGGCGAACGATAGAAGGTACCGACCATCGGCGAGGTGATGACGTTGCCGCTGTGGGCGGGTGCGCTGGGCGCCGCGGCTTCTGCAACGGGAGCCGCCGCCGGCGCACTGGGTGCCGGCGCAGGTGCTGGGGCGGGGGGCTGGGCATAGGCCGCCATCAGCGGCTGTGCGCTGTTGCGGCTGATGCGCACAGACTCCTCGCCCTCCTTGATCTCAATCTCATCGATGTTGGACTCTTCCAGCAATTCGATCAGCTTCTTAACTTTGCGAATGTCCATGATAGGGCTCTCTCTGGTTTTTGTTTCAGGGTTGTTCCAGGCGCTGCAGGGCCGCCAGTAATCCGAGTTCATAACTGTGTGCGCCCATTCCACAGATCACGCCCACCGCCAGGTCCGAAAAATAGGAGTGCTGGCGGAAGGGTTCCCGGGCATGGGTATTGGACAGGTGCACTTCTATGAAGGGGATGGCGACGGCGGCCAGCGCATCGCGCAGGGCGACGCTGGTGTGGGTGAACGCGGCCGGGTTGATGAGGATGAAATTCACCCCTTCGCGGCGGGCATCGTGGATGCGTTCGATCAGCTCGTATTCGGCGTTGCTTTGCATGGCCAGCAGGTGGTGCCCCTGCTCCGTTGCCACATGGGTCAGCCTGTTGTTGATGTCCGCCAGCGTGGTGTGGCCGTAAACGGCTGGTTCACGCTCCCCCAAAAGGTTCAGGTTGGGACCGTGCAAAACCAGAATGGTGGCCATGTTTACCTGCCCGTATGCTTGTAACCCGTCTCAGCGAAGTCTGGCTGAAAAACCGCTGGCTGTCCATGATCGTGCAGGATTTTTTAGAAAATAGCGGATGTTACCCGCTATTTAGCCGATTTTTTCCTCTTTCCTGGAGATGGCGGCCGCGCAGCGCGCATTCTGCGCCAGTTTGCTGAAAGTAGGTGAAAAGCGAGGAAATGTCAGGAAATAACGAGGAAACTGGCGCGATCTGGGCGAAAATCGCTCAAAGGCGCTCCAGCGCGCTGATGACGGTGCCCCGGGTCAGCACCTGTGGCAGGAGAACCGCTGCAGCAGCCGGGTCCGCCGGGTAGAGTACGTACAGCGGGATACCGGAACGGCCGTGGCTGCGCAGGTAACTGGCGATATCGGCATCGTAGTTGGTCCAGTCAGCCACCAGGAACGCGACATTATGCTCGCTGAACGCCGCCTGCACCGCGTCCGTGTAGAGAACACCCTGCTCATTGGCAATACAGGTGATGCACCAGTCAGCGGTGACGTCAACGAACACCGGGCGACCGTTACGACGCTGGCGCTCAACTTCCTGCTCCGACCATACGAGCACGGTATCATCCGCCGTCACCGTGGCCTCGGGCGCCGGAATTCGCCATAGTCCCAGCGCAACGGCGCCCAGCAGGCAGGCCAGCGCGAGCAGCTTGCGTACCGCCCCGCCTTGCCACAACCACAGTCCCAGTGCGAGCAACAGGCCGCCGCTGAGGGCCGCCGCCATGGTGTCAACGCTGGTTTGTCGCCCGGCCACCCATAGCAGCCAGATGGCCGTGGCGTACAGGGGAAAGGCGAGCAGCTGCTTCAGTGTTTCCATCCAGGCGCCGGGCCGTGGCAGCCAGTCGCGCGCCCGGCCACTGTAGCTCAGCAGCAGCAGCGGTGCCGCCATGCCCGCCCCAAGGGCAAAGAAGATGGACAAGGACACCAGTGCGGGTTGCGTCAGCGCAAATCCCAGCGCCGTGCCCATGAACGGTGCCGTGCAGGGGCTTGCGACCACCACAGCGAGCACCCCGGTAAAGAAACTGCCCACCGATCCCTGCCGGCCGGCCAGGCTGCCCCCCAGGTTCATCACACTGTTGCCGAGTTGCACCATGCCAGACAGGGCAAGGCCCATGGCGAGGAACAGATAGGCGAGTGCGATGACGAAGCCCGGCGACTGCAACTGGAACCCCCAGCCCACGGCCTGCCCGGCCGTCTGCAACGCAATCAACACGGCGGCTACGGCGAGGAAGCTGGCCACGACACCGAGGGTGTACAGCCAGCCGTGTTGCAGGCGCTCGTGGCGGCTGCTGTTGGCGAAACCGAGCACTTTCAGCGAAAGCACCGGGAATACGCAGGGCATGAGGTTGAGGATGGCACCACCGAGGAAGGCGAGCAGCAGCATATAGGGTAGCTTGGACAGGGTGCTGGCGGCGGTGGCGTTGTTGCTAGCGGGCAGCGCGGGAGCCTGGGCCACCGGGCTGACCTGGCCACTGGCGAAATCGATGTCGAACACTTCCGTGCGTGGTGGATAGCACAGGCCGGCGTCCGCACAGCCCTGGGATTGCACCGAGAGCCTGGCAAACGTGACCGGCGCCTGCGTTTCGAGGCGCACGTCCACGTCGTTATAGTACACCTCGACATCACCGAAAAACTCGTCACTGCGGGCGAGGCCGGGCGGTACATCCGCCTGTGTGGCAACGGGCTTACCGGCGTGTTCCAGGCGAAATTCAAAGGCGTGCCGATAGAGGTAGTAGCCCTCAACGATGCGCCAGTGCAGCCGTACATGGCCTTCTGGCAACGCCTCAACCGAAAGCTGATAGGCTTCTTCCACCGGCAGGAAATCGGGCTGTGCAAAGGGGTTCGCCGCCGGCGCGCCCGTGGGAAGCTGGGCCAGGGCCAGGCCGCTGGACAACCAGAGCAGGCTGGCAAGCAGAAAACGCATGAAAAATCCTTGTACGGTGGCGGCCGCATGCCGCGCCGCGATTGTAGCAGCCTGAGCCGGGCGGCCCAACGAATTGCCGGCAACGGCCCGGCATGCAAGTGTTATAATCTGAGCCCGTCGGGTTGTGATAGTTTCATTGCAGGAGTGAAAAAAGTGAGTCAGAAAAGTATTCGTGTCGCGTTGCTGCTCGCTGTTATTACACTACCGGCCGCTCCTGGCGCGCTGGCTCAGGCGCTGCTTGAGGATGCCTGGGTGCGAGCACTGCCGCCGACGCAGACGCGCACCGCCGCGTACCTGGTGGTGCGCAATACCGGCGCTGAGACCATTGCAGTGACCGCTGCCAGTGCCTCAGTCGCCGGGCGCGTGGAGCTGCACGAAACCGTGGAAGTCGACGGCATGATGCGCATGCAGCAGCAGTCGGTGGTGCGGATCCCGGCGGGGGCGTCGCTGGCCTTCGCCCCCGGTGGCCTGCACCTCATGTTGCTTGACCTGGACGCCATGCCCGCGGTTGGCGACGCGGTGGAGCTGTGCCTGACCATCGACGGTGCGCCGATCTGCACGTCCGCCGAGACGCGGCGCGATGCGGCCCCTCAGGGGCACGACCCACACCAGCATCACTGACGGCCTGCGGGCCAGGGAGAATCGAGCATGACAGGATTGCAGGATCGCGTTGCCAACTGGCGCGACGGAGCGGCGCCGGGTGGCGTCTGGTTGCGGCGTCTGGGCGCCGCGCTACTGGTGTACCTGGTGCTGGCTGTGCTGGTAGGCGCCTACTGGAGCCTGACCCCGGCACCTTTTGATGTGACCGAGCGAGCCAATGCTTATTCGACGCGTGCCGCGGGTGATGTGGCCGTGGGCTCCACCACCACGGCGGCGCTGATTGGTGCCATGGAAACACTGCTGGATAAGCGCGGCGGTTACCTCAGTAACGATGTCGCTCCGCCCGGAGTGTGGCTGGACAATATCCCCAATTGGGAATTCGGTGTGCTGATTCAATCGCGGGATCTGGCGCGCGCAATGCGTGAGGTGTTCAGCCGGTCGCAGTCCCAGTCGCGCGAAGACCCTGATCTGTCCCTCGCCGAGCCCCAGCTCAACTTCAATTCCGGCAGCTGGATTCTGCCCGCGACTGAAGCCCAGTACCGCGATGGGGTGAAATATTTGCACAGCTATCTGGTGCGGCTTGAGGATGACGACGACAGCGACGCACAGTTCTATGCGCGCGCCGATAACCTGCGCTACTGGCTTGCCAGCGTGAGTTCCCGCCTTGGCAGCCTGTCCCAGCGGCTCAGCGCCAGCGTTGGGCAGCGGCGTTTGAACACTGACCTGGCCGGAGATGACAACGCGCGTCAGTCAACACCCGCGCCTGCAGAAATGCTGGTCAGCACCCCCTGGCTGGAAATAGACGATGTATTTTACGAGGCGCGGGGTACGGCCTGGGCCCTGATTCACTTCCTCAAGGCGGTGGAGGTGGATTTCGCGGATGTGCTGGCCAACAAGAACGCCCAGGTCAGCGTGCAGCAGATCATCCGTGAACTGGAGGCTACCCAGGACATGGTGTGGAGCCCGATGATTCTCAACGGCAGCGGGTTTGGCCTGCTGGCCAATCACTCACTGGTGATGGCGTCCTATATCAGCCGGGCCAACACCGCCATGATCGACCTGCGCGACCTGCTGGCGCAGGGCTAGCGGGCGCTTAGCGGCGGTCGTAGCGCAGCCGGGTACCGGTATCCAGGGAAAGCCGGATCTCATCTGCGCTGATCGCCTCGGGGAAATAGGTGCCCGAGAGCTTTGCGTCGAGCAGGCTGGCGCCTTCGAGGTTGGTGTCCCGGAAGTCGATTCCGCTGAGGTCCGCGTTGCGGAAATAGGAGTTGCTGAAATCCAGCCCGCGCGCGTTCATGTTGCGCAGATCCCGTCCGCGGTAGTCGCCGCTGCGCAGCTCGCGCGTGTCCAGTGCGTCTCGCTGCTCGTTGAAGCCCTTGATGTCTTCATTGCGCAACAGCCGGTAGAGCGGGTCTTGTTTGATTTCAGGTTTACTCATTGTGATCTTCCAGGAGGCGGGCATGTGCCAGTTGACGTTATGCACTGTAGCTTAAGCTACCGGCTGCGTTATGCCTAGCGCGCCGGTTCAACAGCCCGTGGAATTGGGCGGTTTTTTGCTCACCCGGCAGTGGCGCGACAGCCCCGCAGGCCTGCTTGTCGAACTGTGGTTTGCGACCCCGCAGGGGCCGGTACAGGTGGAAATTCACGGCGAACGCGCCGTATTTTTCCTCGCCGAGGACGAGGCGGACCAGCACCGGGCGCTGCTTGCACTGCAGCCGGGCGTCGAGCTGAAACCCCTCCGTCTGCGTAATTTCGCGCTACAGCCCGTGGTGGGCGTGTACAGCCCCACATACCGCCAGTCACGCGCGCTCGCCGATCGGTTGCAGGAGCGTGGCGCGCAGCCGCTGGAGGCGGACATCAACCCGGCTGATCGTTACTTGATGGAACGCTTTATTGCCGGTGGCGTGCAGTTGCACGGGCCACTTGAGCGGCGCAACGGCTACAGCTGCATGCGCGATCCCTTGCTACGCTCCGCCACCGTGCGTCCGCAGTTGTCCATGGCCTCCTTTGATATTGAAACCGCCATGCAGGGGCTGCAGCTGTATTCCATCGCGGTCCATGTCACCTCCGCGGCGGACGCCGCTTCAGGGCCGGCGGCGGCCTTGCGCCGGGTATTCATGGTGGGCACGGGCAACGTCGGCGAGCATGTCGAAACCCTGCCCACACAGCGCGCGGTGCTGGAACGTTTTCTTGCCTTCATCGAGGAGGTGGATCCGGACGTGTTGATCGGCTGGAACGTGGTCAACTTTGATGCCTGGTACCTGCAGCGCCTTGCCGATTCACTGGATATGCCCCTGCGCCTGGGGCGCGCGGGTACGGCTGTTCATTGGCGTACGCTGGATGAAGATGGCGAGCGGCGTGCCGCGCGCCTGCCGGGACGGCTGTTGCTCGACGGCATCGAGCTGCTGCGGGCGGCTTTCTACCGCTTCGAGAGTTTCGCCCTGGATGCGGTGGCGCGCGAACTGCTCGGTGCCGGCAAGCTGCTGCACGGCGCCGGGCGCGGCGAGGAAATCGGGCGCCTGTTCCGGGAGGACAAGGCGCAACTTGCGGCCTACAACCTGCGCGACTGCGAGCTGGTGTCAGAGATTTTTGCCCACACGCGATTGCTGGACTTTGTCGTTGCGCGCAGTGTGATGACGGGGCTTAACCCGGATCGCCTCGGCGGCTCTGTGGCCTCTTTCGACAACCTGTACCTGCCGCGTTTGCACCGGGCCGGTTATGTCGCCCCCAATGCCCAGCGCGAGCAGGACCCGAGCCCCGGAGGCTTTGTTCTGGAGTCGCAGCCCGGTCTCTACCGGCATGTACTGGTGCTGGACTTCAAGAGCCTGTACCCCAGTATTATCCGCACCTTTTGTATCGACCCGCTGGGTCTTGCGCTCGGACTGGCCGGGGAAGAGGGCGAGGCGACGGTACCGGGCTTCGCTGGCGCACGTTTTGCCCGCGAGGGCCATATCCTGCCGGCGCTGATCGAAATGCTCTGGCAGCAGCGGGACGCCGCCAAGCTGGCCCGGGACGTGCCGCTGGCGCAGGCGATCAAGATCATCATGAACTCGTTCTACGGCGTGTTGGGCAGCCCGGGCTGCCGCTTTTTCGATACCCGCCTCGCCAGCAGCATCACGCGGCGCGGCCACGAGATATTGCTGCAGACCCGGGAGCGCATCGAAGCCTGTGGGCACCAGGTGATTTATGGCGACACGGATTCTGTGTTCGTGTGGATTGCCGATGCCGCCAGCGACGAAGACGCCGAGGCCGCCGGCCGCAGCCTGCAGCGCGACCTCAACCAGTGGTGGCAGAGCCGCCTGCGCAGCGATTTCGCACTCGATTGCGCGCTGGAGCTGGAATTTGAAACGCTCTACCGCCGATTTCTCATGCCGACCATTCGCGGTTCGGAGAAAGGTTCGAAGAAGCGCTATGCGGGCCTGGTCGGTACCGGTAGTGATGAGCGTGTTGTCTTCAAGGGGCTGGAAAACGTCCGCACCGACTGGACCCGACTCGCCCGCGACTGTCAGCAGGCGTTGTATCGGCGTGTGTTCCTCGACCAGCCCTGGGAGGACTATCTGAAGCAACTGGTCGCGTCGGTGTTGGCGGGAGAGCACGATGCAGATCTTGTCTATCGTAAACGTTTGCGCCGTCGCCTGGTGGACTACGAGCGCAATGTGCCGCCGCATGTGCAGGCGGCACGTCGCTACGCGGACCACGGCCTGCCGCCACCGGCGCGCGGTGACTGGGTGGAGTACGTAATCACCGCTGCCGGGCCCGAACCCGTGGCGGCGCGCTCGGCGCCGCTGGACTACGGGCATTATCTGGAACGGCAGCTGGCGCCGGTCGTGGACGGTGTCCTCGGCTTTCTCGATACCTCGTTCGCCACCGTCACCGGACGCCAGATGGATCTGTTCTGAGCCTGTCTCGCCACCGCACCCGAGGGCGTTTTTCAGTCGCCGAAGAACTCGGCGCGCAGGGCCGGGTAGTCAGCCGCCGGCAGCCGCGGGCCGTAGCGGGCGACCACAGAGCCAGCGGCGAGGCTGGCAAAGCGACCCGCCGTGGCATAGTCCTCGCCCCGGCCAATAGCGTAGAGAAAAGCCCCGGCAAACATGTCACCCGCGCCGTTGCTGTCCACCGCTTGCACCCGGTGGGGCGGGATTTCGTGCAGCGTGTCGCCGTCCCAGGCCAGGGCGCCGTCGGCCCCGCAGGTGACGACAAAGTGACGCGCAACCGGCTTCAGACGCTCCATCGCCGTATTCAGGTCGTCGGTATCGCCCCAGCACAGGGCCTCGTCCCGGTTGCAGAACACCAGGTCGAGTTGCGAGCCGATCATCGCCTGCAGGCCCGCGCGGAAGAACTCCACCATGCCCGGATCGGAAAAGCTCAGCACCGTCTTCACGCCCGCAGCCTCGGCCAACTCCCGGGCACGGATGGCGGCGGCGCGCCCGGTATCCGAGGTGACCAGGTAGCCTTCAATATACAGGTACTCGGACTCCGCCAGTGCCGTGGGGTCCAGTTGCTCAACCGACAGGGTTTCGCTGATACCGAGGAAGGTGTTCATGCTGCGCTCGGCATCCGGGGAAATCAGTACCAGGCATTTGCCGGTGGTGCCCGCTGGCCGCTGGGCCATGCTGTGAGCCACGCCGGCCTGTTCAAGGTCCTGCACGTAGATGGCGCCGTCCGCGTCGTCGGCAACTTTGCAGCTCATGAAAGTGGGAGCACCGAACTGGGCGGCCGCGATCATGGAGTTGCCCGCACTGCCGCCGCTGGCGTGGCTCGCTTTCACCAAGTGGCCCTCCAGCTGCGCCAGCAGTTCGGCCTGGCGGGACTCGTCGACCAGCGTCATCAGGCCTTTGTCGACCCCCATGGCATTGAGTTCGGCGTCCTGCACCTGGATTTCGGTGTCGACCAGGGCTGCACCCATGCCGTAGATCGTGTATTTCTTCATGTGCCTGTGGCTCCCTCCGGTTCAGGCCGCTATTATCCCGATCCCCCAGTCAAATGAAAGCGGGCGTGCGTTACACTCCTCCCATGGCCAGAACCCGTCGTCCATTCCTCAAGCTGTTCTTTACTGCCTGCGCCCTCGGCCTGCTGGTGGTGATCTATCTTGATGTGCGTATCACATCCACGTTTACCGACAAGATGTGGGAGCTCCCCGCCAAGGTGTATGCCCGCCCGCTGGAGCTGTTCTCGGGGGCTGCCCTGTCTGCTGACGACCTTGCATGGGAGCTGGAGGTATTGGGGTATCGCAAGCAGGGCACAGCGCGGCGGCCTGGTGATGTGTCGCGCGCGGGCAATCGCTTCGACCTGTACACCCGCGGTTTCAGTTTCCCCGGGGAGCGCGAGCCTTCGCGGCTGGTACGCCTGGAAGTGCAGGGCAACCGTATTGCGGTGCTGCGTGACGCCAACGGCACTGTGGACCTGATGCGCCTGGACCCGGTGCAGATCGGCGGCATTTATCCGCACCACGGCGAGGACCGCATACTGGTAAGGCTGGACGACGTGCCCGAGAGCCTGCGCGCCACGCTGCTGGCGGTGGAGGATCAGCGTTTCTACCAACACTGGGGCTTTTCCCTGACGGGTATTGCCCGCGCCGCGCTGAGCAACCTGCGTTCCGGGCAGGTGGTGGCCGGTGGCAGCACGATCACCCAGCAGCTGGTCAAGAACTACTACCTCACCCCGGAGCGCACGATTGTGCGCAAGCTGACCGAAGTGGTGATGGCGGTGCTGCTGGAGCTGCATTTCAGCAAGGAGCAGATTCTCGAGAGTTACCTGAACGAAGTGTACCTGGGGCAGGAGGGGCCGCGCGCCATCCACGGCTTCGCCCTGGCCGCCCGGCATTACTTCGACCGGCCGCTGCAGCAGTTGGGGCTGCACCAGCAGGCACTGCTGGTGGGCATGATCAAGGGGCCGTCACTCTATAACCCCCTGCGCAACCCGGAGCGCGCCAAGGCGCGCCGCAACGTGGTGCTGGAGGTGATGGTGGAGCAGGGGCTGGTGTCGCGCGAGCAGGCGACTGTAGCCCAGGGCATGCCACTGGACCTCAACAACCGCGACGGTGTGCGCGACAGCTTTCCGGCCTTTCTCGACCTGGTGCGCCGGCAGTTACGCCTGGAGTACCGGGAGGAAGATCTCACTACCCTGGGCCTGAGCATCTTTACCAGCTTCGACCCGCTGCTGCAGCGACAGATGGAACGCAGCAGCACGGCGATCCTGCAGCAGGTCGACGGTGCCAGCAAACTGGAAACGGCCTCGGTGGTCACCCGCTTCGACAGTGGTGAGGTGGCGGCTCTCGTGGGGGGGCGACAAGTGCGCTACGCCGGCTTCAATCGCGCCCTGGACGCGCGCAGGCCTGCCGGCTCCCTGCTCAAACCGGCGGTGTACCTCGCTGCGCTGGAGCAGCCGCGCCGCTACACGCTGGCCACGCCCCTGGCAGATACCCCCCTGCGTGTCCCCGTGCCCAATGGTGACGTCTGGGAGCCGCGCAACTTTGACCGCCAGGCCCATGGGCAGGTTTTGCTCCATCGCGCCCTGGCCAATTCCTACAACCTGGCGACGGCGCGCCTGGGCCTGGATATCGGTATAGACCGGGTCGCCGACATGATGCGGCGGCTTGGCGTGGAGGGGGATATTCCGGAAGTGCCGGCGCTCACTCTCGGCGCCGGCGAATATTCGCCGATGGATATGGCCGCCATGTACCAGACTATCGCCGCCGGCGGCTTCCGCATGCCGCTGCGCAGTATTCGCGAAATTGTCGATGCCGACGGTGAGCCCCTGCGTCGCTATCCGCTTGAGTATGAGCGCACGGTCAGCCTGCAGGCGGTGCATCTATTGCACTATGCGCTGCGTGAGGTGCTGCGTGAGGGCACCGGTCGCGGTGCCTACGCCTACCTCGACAGCAGCTTCCAGGCCGCGGGCAAAACCGGCACCACCAACGAGGGCCGTGACTCCTGGTTTGCCGGGTTTTCCGGCGATTTGCTGGCGGTGACCTGGGTGGGGCGCGACGACAACAGCGCGACCGGCCTCACGGGCAGCACCGGTGCACTGAAAGTCTGGTCACACTTCATGGCCAATGCCAGCCGGCGTTCCCTCGGTTATCGCATGCCGGAGGATATGCAGCCGCAGTGGGTAGACAGCACAACCGGCTACTTGACGGGGGAGGGCTGCCCCGGTGCGCGCCTCATGCCCTTCGTGGTGGGTTCCGAGCCCCGCGAGCGCACGCAGTGCAGCGCCGGCAGCAAGACCAACACGATCCGCGACTGGTTCCAGTCGCTCTTTGGGGGTAATTCCTGATGTATTGCGTGATAGGGCTGCGCCGCAGCACCTTGCTGGCGGGGATGCTGGTGCTTTCCGGTTGTAGCATCTACTCAACGCCGCAGGGCCCGGCACCGATAGAGACGCGTCCCGAGCCGGGCGTCGTGCAAGAGGACGAGCGGCCCCCGGTGGCGCCACAACCCCCGCCGGCGGCTGAGCCCAATGCTGTTGCGGCCTACGCTGGCCTGCTTGGCAAGGCGCGCGCCGCGAGCGCCCGGGGCGACTACAATGGCGCACTCTCCCTGCTTGAACGCGCCCAGCGCATCGACCCGGACAGCGCCGAGATCTATCTGGAGCTGGCCCGCACTTACGACGCGCAGGGCCAGACAGAACAGGCCCGCGCAACGGCTGCCCGCGGCACACTGTATTGCCGCAGCGAGAGTGAGTGCGCGGCGCTGCGGGCCCTGTCGCGCTAGCGGTTTTCGCAGATCACCTGAAAGCCCTCAGCAGAGGGCTCAAAGCGCAGTTGCTGATTGATGCAGGCGGGGATATCGCCGGCCGAGTGGCTGACAAAAATGATCTGGGTGTCGCTGTGCGCCGCAATGTGGTCTATCGCCTGCAGCAGCCGCCTGCGGTGGCTGCCATCCAGTCCCAGGGTAGGTTCGTCCAGCAGCAGTATCAGGGGCGATTTCACCATGGCCCTGGCCAGCAGGACCATGCGTTGCAGGCCGAAGGACAGGGTGTCGTAGCTGTGACTTGCGAGGTCACCGATACCCAGTGCGGTGAGCCATGCCTCCGCGCCGCGCCGCTGCAGATCGCCCCAGTCATCGAACAGCCCCACACTGTCGAAGAACCCGGATACCACCACCTCCACCACCTTCATGGAGCGGGCGAAATTGAGTTGTAACTGTGTGTCGAGCTGACCGTACTTCTGTTTGATCTCCCAGATGCTTTCACCGCTGCCGCGCTTGCGGCCAAAGAGCGTGATGTCCTGCCCGTAGGCCTTGTGGTTGTCGCCGGTAATGAGGCTGAGAAGGGTGGTCTTGCCGCAGCCGTTGGGCCCGGAAACGCAGCAATGCTGGTGGCGGTCGAAGCGCCAGTTGAGCTGTTGCAGCACGGTCAGCTCACCGTAGCGCACACCCACATCGCGCAGTTCCAGCAACGGGCCTTGAGGTAGCTGGTAGGGCCGAGGTGCCGGCGATGGCAAGGCGGTGAACGGTGGCAGAGGCGGGGCCAGCAGCTGTTGTACCTCAGCGCTTTCCATCACCGCGTCCGGTTCGCCCTGGCACAACACCTGTCCGTCATCCAGAACCAGTACCCTGTCTACGCCGCGTGGAATATCCTCCAGTTGCCGGCACAGGATGAGCAGGCTCTGCTGCCCCTCCAGCAGGGCTTCGATCGCGCTGTGCATGGCCTGCTGGCTGGCGTGGTCCAGGCCATCCAGCGGGCTGTCGAGTATCAGCAGTGCAGGGTTGCTGAGCAGGGCGCGCACCAGCAGCGTTTTGCGCATCTCGCCCGTGGAAATATAACGCAGGCCGCGGTCCAGGATGTGCTCGATGCGCAGCCGGGTTATCCAGGCCTGAAACTGTTCATCCGCTGGTTTGCCATCCAGAATGATATCCCGCACACGTGTGCCGGGGTCTGCGGCGTCCGCGCGGTATTCAGAGTCATCCAGCTTGCGGTCCCGGGCGCACAGCGCCTGGGCCTGTTCGAAGCACACGTAGGCAACCCCGTTGGCGAGCAGCTGCGGTGAGCTGTGGTAGCTGCCCGAGAAGTGCGTGGCCTGGTGGCTGAGTATGCGGGCCAGGCTGGTTTTACCGCTCCCATTCGGCCCCACGCAGGCCCAGTGCTGGCCGCTCTGCAATGTCCAGTTGAGTTGCCTGAGGGCCGGCTGTGCGCGGTAGACGAGGTTGATATCGCGCAATTCAAGCAGTGTCTGTTGATCGGTCATGCGGGCTTCCCGGTTGTCGGCGGCTTGTCATGGCGTGCCTCGGCTGGCTTAATCAGGGGCCAGTCTGCAGGAATCCGCCGGTGTCTGTCTCTCTGCTGCACATGATCGAAAACCGTCTGGCCGCACACCGGCCGGGCCGACCGTGGTTGCGGCCTTTGATGAAGCGCTCGGCCGTGGCGCTGGTGTTGCAGGTGCGAGAGGGTGAGTTGCACATTCTAATGATCAAGCGCGCGGAAAGGGAGGGGGACCCCTGGTCCGGGCACATGGCGTTCCCCGGCGGTCGCATGGATCCGGGTGACGCCCACGGCTATGCGGTGGCGCTGCGCGAAACGCATGAAGAGGTGGGGCTGGACCTGGCCCGGCAGGCGCGCTGTATCGGGCGGCTTTCCGACCTCAATGCGCGGCCTCGCCGGAGCGCGCTGGGCATGGCGGTGAGTCCTTTTGTGTTCCGCATGGATCGCAACGTGCATTTCCAGCTGAATTATGAGGTGGCCGAAGTGGTCTGGGTGCCGCTGGAGTTTCTTCTCGACAATGCGAACCGCGACACCATGCGTTGGCAACGCAACCGCATCACCCTGAACATGCCCTGCTATCTCTACGGCAAATACCGTATCTGGGGCCTGTCGCTGGCGATGCTGGATGAGCTGATGGATCTTGTCGAAGGCAGCCGCGAACGGCGCCGCAGCTGGCGCAGGCGTTAGTCGCGCTCAGCGCACGTCGCGCAGGAATTCGCTGGTGTCGAGCATCAACTCACGCAGGGCGGGGTCTTCGCGGCTCGCTTCCTGCAAGGCGTCACGGCTCACCTCACCGCGGATATAGGCGCTCAACAGCTCCAGCAGTACGGGTGTCATTTTCGGCTCGTGTTCCCAGCGCGGCGCGTCCACCAGGTTTCCGGTCACCCGCCCGTCATGCAGTTGCAGCCAGTAACCGCCGCAGCTGGACAGGGTGTAGTCGCCAATCCGGCCATAGCTGATATTCGGGGTCAGCGGGTCAAAGCCGCCGGGAACCTTGTCTGTGATGCGCTGCAGCGCCATGACCCAGCGACTGCCGGCAGGGAACAGCGCGGCTTCGGGGCGGCAGTAGTCACGCGCCTGCAGCCACAGGCGAATCGTTTCATTGTATTCGCGCCCGCGCAGGATGGTGTCCACGGTCAGGTCGAGTGAATTGCCCTTGCCGTCGACCACGGTCACCGTCGCCACCAGGTCGGCGGTCGCCTGTACATCCGCGAAACCGCCCTGCCACAGGCACAGGCAGGACTCCTCTGGCGCCATGTGGTCGCTGTCGTCGGTGTCTTCCGCGGCGCCGTCTGCCAGTGCAGCGCTGGCTGCGAGGGCGATGGCCAGAGCCGTCAACCTGCCGGTGTGCCGCCACTGTCTTTTCATGCCGGTGGCTAGGCCTGCAGTGCGCGTGCCGCCTGCAGCGCGAAGTAGGTGAGTATGCCGTCACAGCCCGCGCGCTTGAAGGCCAGCAGTGACTCCAGCATAACCGGCTCCTGCGCCAGCCACCCCTGCTGGAAAGCCGCCATGTGCATGGCGTATTCGCCGCTCACCTGATAGGCAAAGGTCGGCGCCTGCAGGGTATCCTTCACCCGGCGCACAATATCCAGATAGGGCATGCCGGGCTTGATCATGATCATGTCGGCACCTTCGGCGAGGTCGAGGGCACACTCGTGCAGCGCCTCATCACTGTTGCCGGGGTCCATCTGGTAGCTGAACTTGTTGCCCCCCTTGATGTTGCCTGCGGAGCCAACCGCATCGCGGAAGGGCCCGTAGTAGGCCGAGGCATATTTGGCCGCATAGGCCATGATCAGCGTGTTGGGGTGATTGTGCTGCTCGAGCACACGGCGTATCGCGCCCACGCGCCCGTCCATCATGTCCGACGGGGCCACGATATCGGCGCCGGCTTCGGCATGGGAGAGGGCCTGTTGCACCAGCGCCTCGCTGGTAACGTCGTTGAGTACGTAGCCCTGCGCATCGATGATGCCGTCCTGGCCATGCGTGGTGTAAGGGTCCAGCGCAACATCGGTGATCACGCCGAGGTCCGGCACGGCATCTTTCAATGCTTTGACCGTGCGCTGCACAAGACCGTCGGGGTTCCAGGCCTCCTCGGCCTGCAGGCTCTTGTGCTCGCCAGGCACGACCGGGAACAGCGCCAGCGCGGGAATGCCGAGGCCATGTGCTTCGCGCGCGAGGTCGGTGAGCAGGTCAATGCTCAGGCGTTCGATGCCTGGCATCGAGGCGACGGTTTGCCGCTGCTGGCGCCCCTCCAGCACGAACACGGGGAAGATCAGATCCGCGGGGCTCAGTGCGTGCTCCTGCACCATGCGGCGGGAGAACGCATGCGCACGCAGCCGCCGCATGCGGGTGTCGGGGAATGGGCCCCTGGGGCTCTGGAACATGGCAGGAATCTCCGGTCAGAGGCTGGCGAACGCGCTGCGCGCCGCGGCGAGGGTCTGCTCGATATCGTCGTCGCTGTGGGCCGCAGAGGTGAAGCCGGCCTCGTAGGACGCCGGTGCGAGGTATACACCAGCCTCCAGCATCAGGTGAAAGAAGCGGTTGAAAGCGGCACCATCGCAGGCCATCACCTGCTGATAGTTACTGACGCTGCTGGCATCGGTGAAGAAGCCGCCGAACATGGTGCCCGCGTGGTTTGTGGTGAAGGGCACCCCGGCCTCTGCTGCGGCCTGCTCCATGCCACGACAGAGTTGCGTCGTGCGGGCGAAAATGGGCTCGTAGAAACCGGGAGCTGAGATAACCTCCATGGTAGCCAGGCCTGCCGCCATGGCGATGGGGTTGCCCGACAGCGTGCCGGCCTGGTAAACAGGCCCCAGCGGTGCAATCTGTTCCATGATGTGGCGATTGCCGCCGAACGCACCCACTGGCATACCGCCACCGATCACCTTGCCCAGGCAGGTCAGGTCCGCGTCAATACCATAGAAGCCCTGAGCGCCCTGCAGGCCGAAACGGAACCCGGTCATGACCTCGTCCAGAATCAGCACGCTGCCGTGGGCATCACACACCTCGCGCAGTGCCTCCAGGAAGCCCGGCTGCGGGGGAATACAGTTCATGTTGCCGGCAACCGGTTCCACAATAATGCAGGCGATGCTATCGCCGTGTTCGGCGAAGGCGCGGCGCAGGCCATCAATGTCGTTGTAGGTCAGGGTCATGGTGTGGTCGGCCAGTGCGGCGGGCACACCGGGTGAGCTGGGTACGCCCAGGGTGAGTGCGCCGGAGCCCGCCTTCACCAGCAGTGAATCTGAGTGCCCGTGATAGCAACCCTCGAACTTGACGATGGTGTCGCGCCCGGTGAAGCCACGCGCCAGGCGTATGGCGCTCATGGTCGCTTCCGTGCCCGAGTTGACCATGCGCACCAGGTCCATGCCGGGCATGATGTCGCAAATGCGGTCAGCTAGCTGTATTTCCAGCTCGGTGGGTGTGCCAAAGCTGAGCCCTTTGGCCGCCTGGCGGATAACCGCTTCACGTACGTGTGGGTGATTGTGGCCCATGAGCATCGGGCCCCAGGACAGCACGTAGTCGATGTAGCGTTTCCCTTCGCAGTCGTACAGGTAGGCGCCGTCCGCACTGTCGACGAACACGGGGGTGCCGCCCACGGCCTTGAAGGCGCGTACCGGGGAGTTCACACCCCCCGGGATGTGCTGCAGGGCGCGCTCGAAAAGTTGCTGTGATGTGGTCATGCAGTCGGTTCCTGGTTCCTGTGATTGCGGGTGGAGTGCGCGCGGATTATTGCGGTTCGCTGGCAGTATAGACAACCCTGCCCGGCTTCCGTCAAAGCGGCCTCACAACCGCCAGAATGATGATGGCGAAGAGAAACAGCACCGGAATTTCATTGAAGAAGCGGTAGAACACATGGCCGTGCCGGTTGCTGTCGGCATTTGCCTCGCGTACATAGCGGCCGCACTGCAGATGGTACAGTATCAGGCACACCACGCCGGCCAGCTTCAACCACAGCCACGCGCTGGCCAGATAGTAGCCCGGGTTGGTGCCGATCAGCGCCAGGCCAAAGGCAACGGTGAGCACCATGAAGGGGGTGACGAAGCGGTAGAGCTTGCGTGCCATGACCGCCAACTGGGCGCGGGTGGCAGCATCCGGGCTGGCAGCGAAGTACACCAGTATGCGCGGCAGGTAGAACAGGCCGGCGAACCAGCAGACCATGAAAATCAGATGAAATGCCTTGAGCCATAGCATGCAGGGAGAGTCCATGAGCCAGTGTTGCGGTGGAAACCCAATATTAACAGTTATCTGCGGTGAATTTGCTCTTATACTAAGCTGTTTGCTGGCAGGCCGCCTGCGCGGGCCTGTTGACGTTGTTGTAGTTCAGGAGGGCGAATGATCAGGGCAGGTATTGTGGGCGGCACCGGATACACCGGTGTTGAGTTGTTGCGCTTGCTGGCGTCTCACGCCGATGTAGAGGTGGTCGCGATTACCTCGCGCGCCGAGGCGGGTCGCCGGGTGGACGAGCTGTACCCGAACCTCCGTGGTATCTACGACCTGACCTTTGCAGAGCCCGATGCGGCACTGTTGGCGGGTTGCGATGTGGTGTTCTTTGCCACACCGCACAATGTGGCCATGCACACGGTGCCCGAGCTGCTCGCGGCGGGCACGCGCGTTATCGATTTGTCCGCAGACTACCGTATTCGCGATGCCGCGCTGTGGTCGCGCTGGTACGGTGAGCCCCATGCCAGCCCCGAGTTGCTGGAACGTGCGGTGTACGGCCTGCCCGAAGTCCACCGGGAGAAAATTCGCGACGCACAGCTGCTCTCCTGCCCCGGCTGCTATCCCACTGCCATCCAGCTTGGCTGGTTGCCACTGCTGGCGGCGGGCAAGGTGGATCCCGGTAGCCTTATAGCCAGTGCCGCCTCCGGTGCCAGCGGCGCGGGGCGCCAGGCCAAAATCGACAACCTGCTGAGTGAGGTCTCGGGCAGTTTCAAGGCCTACGGCGTGGGTGGTCACCGCCACCTGCCAGAGATTGAACAGGGGCTGGCGGAGGCCACCCCGGATCCGGTCGCAGTCACGTTCGTGCCGCACCTGCTGCCAATGGTGCGGGGTATTCATGCGACGTTGTTTGCGCGCCTGCGCGAGCCCCCCGAGGGTTTGCAGGCTCTTTTCGAGGAGTACTATGCCGGGGAGCCTTTCGTCGATGTACTCCCGGCTGGCGTGTTCCCGCAAACGCGTACCGTCAAGGGCGCCAACCGCTGCCAGCTTTCCATCAATGTGCCGCAGGGCCGCGATACCGTGGTGGTGCTGTCCACGATCGACAACCTGGTGAAAGGCGCTTCCGGGCAGGCGGTGCAGTGCCTGAATATCATGTTCGGCCTGCCGGAAACCCGCGGTCTGCAGCAGGTGGGTTTGTTGCCTTGAGGTGTCTGTGAGCAGTGGCTCGGAGCGCTACCGCACGGTGGTGCGGCGCTACCATGTCCGGCATCATCAATTCGTGGTTCTGGGGCTGGCGCTTGCAGCATCAGTCGTGTTGCTGGTGGGGTTTCTGCTCGGTCGTCAGGCCGCATTCAGTGGCTCTGGCATCGATCCGGTGAAATACCGTGAGCAGGGCAAGGCACTGCGCGCCGCCCTGGCGGAGAGCGCGGAGCTGAATCGGCAGGTGGGTGTGATGGCCGCGCGGCACGACGTGGACCGCGCTTCACTGGAGCTTGTGCGGCAGGAACTGGCCGAGCAGAAGGAGTTGATCGCCGGCTTGGAGGAGGGGGTGCGCTTCTATCGCAGCCTGATGACCCCCGGTGAAATTGCCCAGGGTTTCAGCTTGCGTTCGATTGAGCTGGTGCTGCGCGATGAGGCCGGTCGCTACGGCTTCCGCATCGTGGCGCAGCAGGAGGCGCGCAAACACAGTACCCTGCAAGGGGAGCTGTATGCGGAGATTACCGGTCAGCAGGCAGGTCAGGCGCGCAGTTATCCGCTGTTTGAGTTGAGCCCCGATATCGAGCACAGCGTGCTGCCCCTGCGTTTTCGCTATTTCCAGTCGATAGAGGGCGACCTCGTGTTGCCTGAAGGCTTTGAACCGCAGGCCGTCAGCGTTGTGGCGACCGTGACCGCACCGCGGAAGGCGGAAGTGCGCGAGCAATATCCGTGGCAGGTACAGGAGAGGTTTACACATGTGGGGAAATAAACGCGGGACGTCGGCAGTTGCCGGATGCACGACGCTGATATCTCGCGATACACAGTTTATTGGCACCATCCACTTCAGTGGCAATCTGGAAATCGAGGGCGAGGTGGTGGGCGATGTGCTCGCCGCGCCGGGTGCCGATGCGGTGGTCCGCCTGGTGGAGGCCGGCCGTATCCAGGGTGAAATCCGCGCCCCCAGGGTGATGATTAACGGCGCCGTTGAGGGGGCCGTGCATGCGACCAGCCACCTGGAGCTGGCGCCGCGCGCGCGCGTTTCCGGGGATGTGCACTACCACATTATCGAGATGGCGGCGGGCGCGGAAGTCAATGGGCGCCTGTTGCACTGTATGGAGCTGGAAGAGGCCTCCGCGGCACCCGCGGCGGTGTTCCTCGGCCAGCAGGATGCCGTTGCTAAAGTTGACTAAAATAGTCGGACTTACCATAATAGCGCCATCATGGTCATTGCGGGGGAACGTGCGCCCCGGAGAAAGGTATGTCGGTAGCTGAAGCATTCAATCCCGCCGGGATCAATCTGACCGCCCGCGCTGTGAACAAGGTGCGCGAGTTGGTGGAAGAGGAGGAAAACCCTTCGCTGAAGCTGCGTGTCTACATTACCGGCGGTGGCTGTTCGGGCTTTCAGTACGGCTTCACGTTCGAGGACAGCGGCGCGGAAGACGATACCGTGATCGAGCGGGAAGGTGTTTCTGTGTTGGTTGACCCGATGAGCTTCCAGTATCTCGTCGGCTCGGAGGTCGACTACACCGAGGGGCTGGAAGGTGCGCGCTTCGTCATAAACAACCCCAACGCCACGACCACCTGCGGTTGCGGCGCATCGTTTTCTATCTGACCGCGCCAGGATAGATGCCGCCGAGGACGCGCGCGCCCTTGGCACCGGTCACGGCGGCAGCGTTGCCGCTGGTTCCATGCAGGGCTCTCCACGCCAGCCAGGCAAACGCGGCACCCTCTACCCACTCCGGCTCCAGCCCCAGCTCCGCCGTTGAATAAAGTTGTGCGGGTTGCAGGCGCCGATAGAGCCGGCGCATCAGGTCGGTGTTGTAGGCGCCGCCGCCGCACACGTAAGCCTCGTGCACTGCCAGTTCGCTGTCGAGAATGCTGTCAGCTATGCATTGCGCGGTAAATTCCGCGAGGGTCGCCTGCACATCCTGGGGGCTGGCCTCGGGTGCCGCGCCGAGGCAGTCAGTCAGCCACGCCATGTTGAACGCCTCCTTGCCGGTGCTGCGTGGGCCTCGACAAGCGAGATAGGGGTGGGTGCCCAGTTGCTCCAGTAGTGGCTTGTGTACCGTGCCTTCCGCGGACCAGGCGCCGCCGCGGTCGTAGCGCTCGCCGCGGTGCTGGTGCACCCAGTGGTCAAGCAGCGTGTTCCCCGGCCCCGTGTCATAACCCGTGAGCAGTGCATCGCCCGCAAGCAGGCTTATATTGGCGATACCACCAATATTGATGATTGCCCGGTTCACGTTCATTTTGGCAAACACGGCCGCGTGGAAAGCGGGCGCAAGGGGAGCGCCTTCGCCGCCTGCGGCGACATCGCGGCGTCGGAAATCCGCAACGGTGGTGATGCCGGTGCGCTCGGCAATGGTGTTCGGGTCACCGATCTGGAGGGTAAACGCCGTGCTGTTGCCTGCTGAGGGCGGCCGGTGTCGAATGGTCTGGCCGTGGCTGCCGATCGCCATGACGTCAGCGGCCTGGACCTTGGCGCGCTGCAGCAGGGCGTTGCACGCCTCTGCAAAGGCGGCGCCCAGCTGGCGGTCCAGTATGCCCATGCGTTCAATTTCGTTGTCGCCCGGCTGGCTGATATCGGCGATTGCCTGGCGCAGTGCGGGCGCAATGGGATGCTCCAGCGTGGCCTGTATTTCAAGTCCGTGATCAGAAATGCTGGCAAGGACAGCATCAATGCTATCGATGCTGGTCCCGGACATGAGTCCTATGCACAGATCGCCGCCGGACACCTCAGGGCGCGGCGGGGGTGCTGCTGTCGGTACTGCGCATGGCGAGTCGACGATCTTCCTGCAGCCCTGCAATCTGCTGCGAGACATCGGCAATGGCGCTGCGGTAAGCCGGTAGCTCGGCCGCTGCCAGGGTTTTTGCCTTGGGCAGTTCCCGGTGCACTTTCCGCGGGTCGCGATGTTGACCGTCAATCAGGAATTCATAGTGCAAGTGAGGCCCAGTGGCGGCCCCGGTGGAGCCAACCGATCCGATAACCTGGCCCTGCATCACGCGCTGGCCCTGCTTCACCTTGCGCTGGTGCAGGTGCAGGTAGCGTGTGACATAGCGGTCACCGTGTTGCACGAAGAGGTAGTTGCCGTTGGCCCTGGTGAAGCCGGACTTGATAACCCGTCCGTCACCGGCTGCGTACACGGGCGTACCCGTGGGCGCTGCGTAATCCGTGCCGCGATGAGGCCGCGTGGTCTTGTAGATGGGGTGCAGTCGGCGCGGGTTGTAATTGGAGCTGATGCGGGTGAAGTCTACCGGAGCCAGCAGGAACGCTTTGCGCATGCTGATGCCTTCCTCGTTGTAGTAGGCAACGTGGCCGTCCTTGTCTTCAAAGCGGAATGCGTTGAAGGTTTTCCCCTTGTTGGTGAACGAAGCGGCGAGGATGGTGCCGTCCTGGTATTTTTCGCCGTCGAGGAGCACTTCTTCATAAATGACGTGGAAGGTGTCGCCCTTGCGCGGATCCTGTACAAAGTCGATGACGCCACCGAAGATATTGGCAAGCTCGATGATCAGTCCGCTGGACAGCCCGGCGTCCTGGCCGGCCATGAACAGGGAGGAGGTGATCTCGGCGCTGACCCAGGTTTCCTGGATATCGGTCTGGCGAATCTCACGTTCCGTATCAAAACCTGCCGCACTGCGCTGGTAGGTAACGGACTCGAGAGGGGAAATCACGTGCTTCACAGCCTCGAGGCTGCCGTCTTCGGCTGCCAGGAAGGCAATGGTCTGACCTGGGTAAATCCGCGAAAGCGCCTTGCCCTCGGGGGCCTCGTTGACTACCCGATAGACATCCGACGAATTGAAACCGGCGCGCTTGAAAATCAGCGACAGATTGTCACCCCGGCGGACGATCTCTTCCTGCCAGTCAGGCTGTGTTTCCAACGCAGCGATGACGGGCTCGGCGGGGATAGCCAAGGCGGAGGGCACTGGCGGCGTGTCCGTCGCCTCACCGACCACGATGGGCGCCAGCACATCTGCTTCCAGCGCCATGCCTAGGTCATCCCGGTCTTCGCGGTTGGCGGCGACGTCACCTGATGGGGTGAGGATGGTGGTTGCGGCCACCAGGACCGACAGCACCCCTACGGCAATCAGGTGCTTGCGGTGTGGTGCCTGCTTTGCTGGCGGGTTGACCGTGGCCCCCCGCAAGTTTCCCGATTTCTGCATAAACGTTATGAGCTGTGCTTTCTAGGCCTTTGAGTATATAAAAGATTTTTGGCGGCTGACAGGGGGTGGGCGCACTTAACGTCTTGCTTTTTGAGAACCTTATTGTATGGTTTGCGCCCCCATTCATACCTTCTTCTACTATAGCCAGGAGTTGCCTGATGAGCAGTGCCCTGTTGACCGACCTGCGAGCCCGCGGCCTCATATTCCAGGCAGCCGGCGAAGACCAGCTGCCTGGCTGGCTTGATGGCGGCGTACGTACGCTCTACTGTGGTTTCGATCCCACTGCGGACAGCCTGCATATCGGCTCGCTGGTGCCTCTTTTAATGCTGCGCCGCTTTCAGTTGGCGGGCCACCGTCCGCTGGCGTTGGTCGGTGGCGCCACAGGGTTGATAGGTGACCCCTCGTTCAAGGCGCAGGAGCGGCAACTCAATACGCCCGATGTTATTGCCGGCTGGGTCGACAAGATTCGCCAGCAGGTGTCCCGTTTCGTCGATTTCGATGCCGGTGAAGCGTCGGCCGTTGTGGTCAATAATCTGGACTGGACGCGGGACTTGGATGTGCTCACGTTCCTGCGGGACGTCGGCAAGCACTTCTCTGTGAATGCCATGATCCAGAAAGAGTCGGTCAAGCAGCGCATCGAACGTGAAGGCAGTGGTATCAGCTTCACCGAGTTTACCTACATGATTCTGCAGTCATTCGACTTTGCGGAACTCAGTCAGCGCTATGGTTGTGGCCTGCAGATTGGTGGGTCTGACCAGTGGGGCAACATTACCGGCGGCATTGATCTCGCCCGGCGTATGTACGGCAACGCGGTATACGGCCTCACCATGCCGTTGATTACCAAAGCTGACGGCACCAAGTTTGGCAAAACGGAGTCCGGTACGGTGTGGCTGGATCCGGCGCGAACCTCGCCTTACGCCTTCTACCAGTTCTGGTTGGGTACGGCGGATGTGGATGTCTACCGGTTCCTGAAGTACTTCACCTTCCTGCCTGTGGCGGAAATCGATGCATTGCAGCAGGCTGATGAGCAGCGCCAGGGGCGCCCTGAGGCGCAGGCCGTTTTGGCGCGCGAAGTGACCGCGTTGGTGCACGGAGATGAGGGCCTGTCCGCGGCGCAGCGTATTACCGCTGCGCTGTTCAGCGATGACCTCGCGAGCCTGTCTGCGACGGATCTGGAACAACTGCGCCTTGATGGCCTGCCTGCATCCGAGTTGCCGGGTGCAAACGCGCTGCCGGCCACACTGACCCAGCTGCTGACTGAGGCGGGCATGGCGACCTCCGGCAAGCAGGTCAAGGATGCGCTCACACGCAACGCCGTGCTCTGCAATGGCAGGCCGGTCGGTTGGGCTGAAAATGAGAGCCCTGCGGCTGTGTTCGAGCTGGCGCATGCACTCCATGGCCGCTATTACGTGGTGCGTCTGGGCAAAAAGAAATATCACCTGTTCTACCGCTGAAGCCGCTGGCTGTGCGGGTTCAGCGTATCGAGGCCGAGGTGCAGGTGAATTTTTCAACTTATTTTTCGTCTTGGGTATTGCACGCCACCGGGGTGCTGCGTATAGTTCGCCTCCCTTCGCAGTGACCCTGACGCGGCACGGCGGAGAGGAGCTTAGATCTTCAAGCCTTTCAATCGGTTAGAAGGTATAAGTGAGATGAAGTCTCGGCACTGGCTCTGCGCAAAAAATTGCAAAAAGCTGTTGCCAACAAGCGGCTCATCGGTATAATACGCGTCCCCGCCGAAGAGAGTATCTTGGCGGACACCACGGCCCCGGCGGCCCTGGGTTATTTAACAAAGAAACGAAGACAGATGTGTGGGCACTTGTTGGAGTA
>TARA_R110001599_G_scaffold127379_8_pt1 | contig 40230 bp, 34 predicted proteins | sample TARA_R110001599 | Tara Oceans TARA_R110001599 (sample SAMEA4398360) | marine metagenome | biome: Polar Biome; feature: [MES] marine water layer (ENVO:01000295) within the mesopelagic zone...; material: water (ENVO:00002006), including particulate matter (ENVO:01000060) such... | reverse complement strand
ACCAACTTCAGGCCACTATGGCGTGAGGATTGGTGAATTCTTCAGGGGCGACTAATCAGCTTGCTGAGACGCCATCTGGAATGACGAACAGGCACTGCCTTGCGGCTCGGGACACGACCTCGTGGCGGCCGCTGCGGAGCCTTCTTTTTTCTTTTGGGCATGAGGGTGCTCCCGGCAACCAAGGGCGCCGGAACAGGGTTCTAATTTGAGAGCGCCCATTGTCCGGGTTACGCACCCGGCACGCAGAGAAATCTGAGCAAAAAGAGGGTGTAGAGCTTCGACACCTTGCGCGCGTGTTGATGACTGTATATCTAGTCAGTCTCTGATTCTTCTCTGGCTTTTTCTCATGCTGTCTTCAAGCGGCTCTTTCGCGCTCACCCCCTCGTGTGTTATCGAGCAATCGTCGTCCGTGTCGCTGGCATCAGCTTCGAATGCCACCGGGCTGAGCCCTGCTGCACCTGAGCCGCGCCCGTTGCGCCTACCGCTGATTGCCTCCCCTTGTCCGCAGGCAGGCTTCCCCTCACCGGCTGCGGACTACGTCGAAGAAACCCTTGATCTCAATGAGCTGATGATCCGCAATCCCCCGGCGACTTTCTTTGTTCGGGTGAAGGGCGAATCCATGGTCGACGCCAAGATCTTCGAGGGCGACGTGCTGGCCGTGGATCGCTCCATCGACGCGCGCCCTGGTCTGGTGGTGGTCGCCACGTATGCCGGCGACATCTACGTCAAGCGCCTCGCCAAGCTGGCAGGTGGACGGCTTGCGCTGGTGGCTGAAAATGCCGCCCAGCGCGAGCAGTACCCCATCCTCTATCTCGACCAGACCGAGGACTGCACCATCTGGGGCGTGGTGACCGGATCAGTACGCCGGTTCTGATCAACGTCATCGGCTGTGATCGATTGCGTTTGTTCCTGTCTCACGCTTTGAGACTGCCGCTGTGGATGCTGTGCCCATGAGCACGCCCATCACCCCAAGCATCAGCGTCCACAGACCGCAGACCCGCTTCGCGCTGGTCGATGTCAACAACTTCTACTGCTCTTGCGAAGCGGTATTCAACCCCAAGCTCGCGGGAACTCCGCTGGTGGTCCTGTCGAACAACGACGGCTGCGTGGTGGCCCGATCTGCCGAGGCCAAGTTGCTCGGTGTGAAGATGGGCCAGCCTTGGCATCAGGTGCCACCTGAATTCAAACAGCAGGGCTTGAGAGCACTGAGCAGCAACTACAGCCTCTATGCCGACATGAGCCATCGAGTGATGACCATCCTCGGGGCCATGGCCCCGAGGCAGGAGGTCTACTCGATTGATGAGTGCTTCCTCGACCTGACCGGCATGGAAAGATTGACGGGCTCGCTGCGAGACCATGGCCTTCACATCCGACATCGCATTCAGCAGTGGACCGGCCTCACCGTCTGTGTCGGTATCGGCAGCACCAAGACCCGCGCCAAGCTGGCCAATCACATCGCCAAGAAAAACCCGGAATGGGCAGGCAGCTTTGATCTGGATGCCCTGAGCATGGAAGACCAGACCCACTGGCTGCCCCGCATTGCCGTGAGTGAAGTCTGGGGCGTCGGTGGACGCCTCACAGAGCAGTTGCGCGCAATGGGCATCCACACCGTGCAGGACTTGAAGGATGCAGGTGCCAAATGCATCCGTGCCCGCTTCAGTGTGGTGATGGAACGGACCGTTAAAGAACTCAACGGCATCAGTTGTCTCGACCTGGAAGAACTCTCACCTCCAAAACAGCAAATCCTCAGCTCAAGGAGTTTCGGACGCCACGTCACCACCGAAGCGGATTTGAGAGAAGCGGTGCTGACCTATCTATCACGCGCCTGTGAAAAGCTGCGCGCTCAGCAGTCACTGGCAGGCGTCCTGCAAGTCGGCATCCGCACCAACCCGTTCAAGGATGGCATCCCCCAGTACAACAAGGCCACGAGCTGCAAGCTGCCGGAGGCCACCGACGACACCCTCGTCCTTGGGCAGTACGCCAGCAAGATGCTCAGTGCCCTCTACAAGCCGGGATACATCTACCAGAAGGCATCCATCATGCTGACGGATCTCAGCCCCAAGGCAGCACGACAGATCACGCTGTTTGAAGACACGGCAGCCCGAGAGAAGCGAGAACGCCTTAACAGCGCCATGGATCAGGTCAACCGTAAGTTTGGGAGACGATCCCTGTCACTGGCAGGCTCGGGCATTGAGAAGACCTGGAGCATGAAGCGCGGCAATCTCTCGGCGGCGTACACCACCGATTGGCGCGCCCTGCCGACGGTGCAGTGAGTCTTGTACCAACCAACGAATGAGGGAGCAGAAGATCAAGCAAGGGCGCCTAGCGTATTTTCAACTACGCTGGTTCACTCCCCAATCACCTCCCGTCGACGAATTTAATTTCTATGAAAGTCTTGCTAGCTTGGTTAGGGAATGCCGATTTACGAGCTTCCGAAGCAGGCGACTCCGTAGACGTAGGCCCAGTCCTAGGGGCGCTCCAAGCGTCGGACTTCGATTCTTTGCATCTGATTTCGGATCACGGCCCCCGAAGGTCACTCGCCTACGTTCATTGGCTAGCATCTAGATCTTTTGCGGCAGTGAAGGTCCATAATGCCAAGCTCTCGAGTCCCACCAGCTTTGAGGAAATCTTTCATGCCGCCGTTCGGGTGATCGACGTTGTCAAGCGAGCGTCACCCACGGATGACCTGACGTTTCACCTAAGCCCGGGCACTCCGGCCATGGCGGCGATCTGGCTCCTGCTCGCCAAGACTCGGTATCCGGCAAAGTTGATCGAATCTTCGCGTGAGCATGGTGTCAAGGAAGTCAACATTCCATTTGAGCTATCCGCCGAGTTCGCGCCAGTTGCTGACAAGCAAGCCGACGAGGCGCTGACGCGACTAATGATGGGTGTGCCGCCGGAGAGTCCACATTTCTCGGCGATCGTCCACCGTTGTACTGCCATGAAGCGCACTGTTGCAATGGCGCATCGACTCGCTGTTCGGGATGTACCCGTGCTCATCCAGGGAGAGTCTGGTACTGGGAAAGAACTGTTTGCCCGAGCTATCCATCAAGCCAGCACACGTAGCAGCAATCCGTTCGTTGCAGTCAACTGCGGTGCCATCCCACAAGAGCTGGTCGATGCTGAACTGTTTGGTCATGAGAAGGGGGCATTCACCGGCGCTAACTCAGCACGGGCAGGCTATTTCGAGTCAGCCGATGGAGGCACCCTTTTCCTAGATGAGGTGGGCGAACTACCTCTGGCATCGCAAGTCAGGCTGCTTAGGGTCTTGCAGGAGCGAGAAGTCACCCGCGTTGGCGCTACCCTGAGCAAGCCCATCGATATTCGCGTGATCGCGGCCACCAACCGTGTCCTGCCGGACGAGGTCCGAGAGAGTCGGTTCAGGGAAGATCTGTTTCACCGCTTAGCGGTGGGGGTGCTGCTCCTTCCCCCATTACGCCAGCGCGAAGGTGATCTCAACATCTTGATCGATACAATCCTGGCCGCAATCAATACAGAGGCCGCGTCACAGCCAGACTACAAGCACAAGAAGTTAGATGTTTCCGCAAGAAATCTTCTTATTCAACACTCTTGGCCCGGCAACGTTCGGGAACTGCACAACACACTGCTGCGTGCCAGCATCTGGGCCGTCGGCGACAAGATTACCGCGCAGGATACGGCCGAATCATTGGCCGTGACGATCACTCCAAAAGCCGAAACGATTCTTGGTCGCCCCTTAGATCAAGCGGTCTTTCTCCCCGAAATTATCGCGGACGTCGCCCGTCACTACCTTGAACGGGCCATGGCAAAGACGCACGGGAACAAGTCCGAGGCGGCCCGCCTCCTCGGCATCGGCAGTTATCAGACGCTGAGCAACTGGCTACAGAAATACGGGGTTGTCTAGCTGGCATGCTTCCTGCTATGTGACGCTCAAGTGCAATTTTCTTTATGGCCCTGACTACCAACAGCATCTAGACAACAATGCCATTTTGTCTGCTGGGCATCGACGTTCATGAGCAGGTAAAGGCCTATTGCTCCCCACAACTTGCCGAACAGTTCGGCAGCTTCACCACGCTGACCCAGCGCTATGGCGGCTTTAGTCAATGCTGACCTCGGACTGGTGAACTAGCACCTTTACTTGTCCATGGCCGCCTGATGAGTTCCGGTCAAAAAATAACAGGACCCGACATGATCGAGAACAGCACCAGTTACCGCCACCAGGAGATGCTGCAGATCGTCAAAAACGACTGCGGCGACATCACCTATCAAAAGCTGCCAAACGTGCTTGCAAGGCGATTCAGCATCGCTGCTGCCGACGACATTGCACTGCGTACGACTAAGATCGAATGTGTCGAGTCACTTACTGTGGCAATGCAAGCCCCTAAGGAGGAACCCACCCATCCAGATCTGCCCATCAAATTTAGGGTAAACCATGGCCTGATCCAGCCCTCGTATCTGGCCCATGTCTCGCGCAGCGTCAGCACCAGGAAGCAAGTTAAGGGGCGAGCACTTGGATGTAGCCAGACGATGGTGAAGATATCTGGTCAACGGCTCCAGGAAGTCAGCATCCAGGTGCGGTCATTTGCCGAGCAAGCAACGATATTCAGCGGACTGGACAAAGCTCAATACATGAAGCGTCATCAGCCAGCCGAATCGTTGCCCGTTGAAGTCGAAGCGCCTCGAGGAGCTATCTTGCGCAAAGCTTGCGCTGGGATGCTGTGAGTACCGTGAAAGACAAGCAATTGCGCGAAGCTACTTCTCAGTGGTTCGTTACCTTGGACGAGCTGCGCAGCGAAATGCCTATCAGTCAGTCGCGGTCGCTGGTCCGCGAAGTGTTCGCTGCTTTTCTGCTGCTGCGCTGGGCTGATGTGCAAGATGCAGAGCGGGAGGCTGTCGCGATTATCGAGGGCCGTAATCACCAGCCCATTTTGCCTGAGCCGCTGCAATGGCGGCACTGGGTGCGCCTAGATCATCCCCGCGCCATCGCCGACCGACTGCAAGAGCTCGCACAGTACGTCGACGGGCTGCGCGGCGATACAGGAGATCCGGGGGCCGTCTATCTGCACTCACTAGTGGGGCCACTACGCCGCGTGTTGAAGGTGAATTTCGTTTACCTACACAACTTCGTGCTCTGGGTCGCCGATCTACCGTTCGAAACCTCGAGCGAGCGTCGTACGGTGCTAGAGGTTTTCAATCAGGTTATCGCAGAAACCAGTGAGCCCCACGATGGGCAATACACCACGCCGGCCAACATTGCGGACCTTGTTGCCGCACTCGCGAACCCGCAACCCGGTGAGAGCGTGTATGACCCATGCTTTGGTTCAGGAAATTTTCTAGTGGCAGCCTGGCAGCAAGCAGAGCGAAGTCGTAACGAACTACGACATCTAAAACCTCCGCTAGAGGTTGCTGGCATCGAGATCAATGACAGTGCCTTCCTTGTTGGACTTACGAACATGTTGCTGGCCGGCATAGAAGCGCCCAGCTTGGCGTTGGGCAACAGCCTGGAGTGCGAGTCACCGCCCAGCGCCCGCCGCCTAGGCTTTGATCTGGTGCTGGCTAACCCACCAATCGGCGCCAAGTCCAGCCGCGAGCTCAAGCGGTATGAGCACTTCCCGATTGTCTCTAACGACAACACGGTGTTGTTCATTCAGCATGCACTGTCGCAGCTAAAGCCCTACGGACGGGCTGTAATTGCAGTGCCCGAAGGCTTCCTTTTTCGCGGTGGAGCTGAGCGGGATCTGCGACGCCACCTGCTGCAAAAAGGCCAGGTTGAAGCCGTAATCGGTCTTCCCGCAGGGGCTTTAGCGCCCTACAGCAGCATCAAGGGCAGCCTGCTGATGCTGACCAAGCAAGGTGGGGCGAGCCGTGTGCGGATGGTGGATACCACCCCCATATTCGAGAAGAGTTCGGGTCGAAAAGCCCCGCAAATTCGGGCTGTCATCACAAAGCAGCTGGTAGACGAGGTGCTTAATCCGCGCGCGTCAGACGCTAGCGTTGGTAAAGGCGCGACAACCACAGGCGTGATGGCGCGATTGATATGGGAAGTGGAAACGGACGGGTTCGCCAAGGCCGACTGGGACCTATCGCCGCGTCGTCGCGAGAAAGGTGGGCTGGATGAACTGTTGGCCAGTCTCAAAGACGTGCTTGGCGACAACGGGTCGGTGGCACCGCTGTCCAGCGTAGTTAAGGTGTGGGCTGGTCGTTCCATTAAGGCGGCCGATCTACTGGACGAGCCACCACTCGAACAGGCTGTGGGCTACGTGCGCATCAAGGATCTGAATCAGGGCAAGGTTGGGCGCACATCAAATTGGTTGCGGCCTGAACTGGCCAATCTTGAACAACGCTGGGCTCTGTTGCCGGGTGATGTACTGGTCTCGAAGTCGGGGACTATCGGCAAAACTGCGCTGGTGCGCGATGGCTCGGGAAGTGCGATTGCGGCAAATGGTTTGTATGTATTGCGCGCTGACCAAGAGCGACTGGATCCAGATTTTCTGCTCGCCTATCTGGCCAGCCCAGCGTGTCAGAACTGGCTTTCAGCACAGTCGCGTGGGTCGGCGATTCAGCATCTCAACCGAGCAGTTTTGGATGAATTGCCGCTGCCACTGCCGCCCTTACCGATACAGGCTAGGGCCGCAGCCCAGTTTCGCGATTTCGGCACTGATGCGCTGGCCTTTCTGACGCTGGCCACTGACGGTAGCGAGGCGGATCGCCTCAACAAATGGCTTGCCGAATTAAATGGGAAGGTGCCAAAGTTTTTGGACGGCCTAGACGATATACCGCCGCTCAGCCTCTTCGAACCAATCGTGGCTCTCTTTGATACTGCTCTGTGCTGGCTTGACAGAGACGAAGTTAGTAGCCAAGTCGCCCGCTGGCTAGCGCCGCTTATTCAAGCTCTACTACCGCTGGCAAGTGTGTCCCAAGTCCCAGCCGGCCCCGGATTGCTGTCTGTGTTGCAAGAGGCTGAACGCGGCGTGCAAACCGCCCTGGAGCAGACGACCGGCCATCTGCCTGCTGAATCACAAGCTCGCGCCATCTGCGAACGTTTAAGGGATTGGTTGCGCGCTGCCGTTTCAAACTTGGTCAATGGAATCGGAGTGAGGGTTGGTTCACTCCCGTCGTCCTTGGTCGCCGGCAGCTTCGCCGAGTTTTCCGTTGAGCTGCAAAACCCGGGGCCTCTGCCGCTGCGAAATGTGCACGTCACGACGCGGCCTGATTGGGGTTCAGCCGTCATCCCTTATCTCACCGAGGGGGGAGCTTCCAAGATTTACCTACGGGGTAACATGCCCAAGCAAGTTGGCGACCTGTTGCTGCGATTTCAGGTAGAAGGGCGTGCATTGACTGGGCAAGTCATTGAGGACGAATTCGAACTGCCCATCCGCTTGGTCGAGGCTGACGAAGTGGTCAGCAGTCTGGATACAGCACTGGGCGGCAGCCCTTATGTGACCGGCAGCCCCCTGGAGCCGAAGCACGGCCAAAGCGTCTTCTATGGACGCGATGAACTGCTCGGCAAGATCAGCCGGCAGATCGCAACCCACGGCAACGTTGTACTACTCGAAGGCAATCGTCGGGCCGGCAAGACCTCGATTCTCAAGCACTTGGAGGGACGTTCCGCGATCCCCAACTGGCTGGCAGTCTATGCGAGTCTTCAAGGAGCGGAAGGGGCCGCACAAGTTGTTGGTGTGCCAACGGCGGAGGTGTTTCGCGAGATTGCACGTAGCGTTGCCACTGCACTTACCAGGGTGAATGTGGACGTCCCGCTGCCCAATGGCCTGACCCTCGCCGCCGGCAAGCCGCCATTGGGCGTGGCTCGCGCCTGCCGTGACGGCATCGGTGCTGAAGCACCATTCACAGACTTCCGCGAATATCTGGAACTTGTGCTGGCCACTCTCGAACCCTTGGGACTTGGCTTGGTGATGATGCTCGATGAATTCGACAAGCTGCAGGAGGGCATCGACAACGGAGTGACCTCGCCGCAGGTGCCTGAGAACATCCGATTCCTGATCCAGACCTACCCGAAGTTCTCGGCGATCCTGACCGGATCACGTCGACTGAAACGACTACGCGAAGAATACTGGTCAGCTTTGTATGGCCTTGGAACAAGCATCCCAGTGACGGCACTAGATAGGGACAGTGCTCGAAAAGTAGTCACGGAGCCCGTGCGCGATCAACTGGCTTTCTCCCAGGAAGCCATCGAACGGGTGATCGAGGTCACGGCTCGCCACCCGTATCTGATGCAGTGCCTTTGCAACCGCGTGTTCGACTACGCGGTGCAGACTAAGAGCAGGTCGATCACTGTGAGTGTAGTCAACGACGCCGCCCAATCTCTAGTGCGAGACAACGAACACTTCGCAAGCTTGTGGGATTACGCAGCCCTTGGTCCCGCAGCTGGCCGCCATCGCCGACGGCTCATCCTGTTGCTATGCGCACTGAGCTTCAAGCGTGGAACACACATCGGATTTGGCACGCTTCACGAGCAATTGTCTCAAGTAGGTGTAGATATCGACGATGAAGCTTTGGATGCCGACCTGAGCTATCTGCGCGAGCTCGAGCTGATTGAGTTTTCTGGTGAGATTGGCGATGGTGAATATCGCCTCGCCATACCGCTGATGGCAGACTGGATCGAACAACAACAGGATGCGGACGTGGTGGCTAGCCGCGCCCGCACTGAAGCCGAGGAAGAAAATGCCTGACAGCCGATTCCCGATACTGGGCACAACGGTGCCCCCAATGGTCGGCCGAGCTTCTATTCTGCAGAAGATGACGGCCGCGCTTACGAAGACGGTTCCGGATCATTTGCAAGTGGTCGGCCCCAGGTTTGCGGGCAAGACTGTGCTACTCCATGAATTGGCTGCCTACTTCCGGAAAGCGGGGTCAACCTATTCAGCCGTCTTGGTCTGGGATCTTGGACATCACACACCTCAGACTGATGCGCTGTTCATGAAAGGGCTGGCGCGTGAGCTGTCCTCTGCATTGATGGAAAGGTACCCCGACTATGCTGAGCATCTGAGGACCACTCAGGCAAACCACTATCAAGACATTGCCGAGGTATTGAACGTACTCAAGAACGAAGGTGCCAAGGTACTGACGATCATGGATGGCTTTGACAAGCCGCTGTCCAACGGCCAGCTGACACGGAATCTTTGGGATCAACTTCGTGAACTGGCGCTCAATCCCAGCCTGCGATTGGTGACGGCCAGTCGCCGCACGCTCCGCGACTTGATTCGCCATCCTGAGGCGCAGACCAGCGATTTTTGGAACATCTTCGACCCGAGTCCAGTGCGGGTGGCGTGCTTCGATGAAAACGACTTGACGGCCGTTCTCGCAACGATGCCGGATCTGCATCTTGCGGCCGGAGCTAAAACAGAACTGTGGAATGCCAGCAATGGCTTCCCAGTACTACTACTCGGCATTCTCAACGCCATCTACAAAGTTAGTCCGGTAGGAGCCGTGAGCACCGAAGCAATGAAAGCCGCATGCGACAGTGCATTCCAGACGTTGCGAGACCACCTAGATGCACTCTGGATTGACTGTCCCCCTTCGTGCCATGACCTGATGCGGAGAGTCTTCGATGAATGCGCCGTCGCAAGAGCAGGTATCGCGGCTGCTGACGCGGAGACACTGATCGAGCGCGGGTTCGTGCAGTCAGCGGCGAACAAGTTGCAAAGACCGAACCGTTTGCTCAACCGGTACATAGGGGAACAACCAAACGAGAGCAGTGCCCTGCTCAGATTGTTCGGTAGTGCGGATGCGTATCAAAAAAATATCAGGGGTGTGCTGGAGCGCCGGCTTGGACAACTAAATGACATTGATCCGACTCTGAAGCGTTACCTTGAGCGCGGAACCGAGGATCTGCCAGAGCATCCGGATGTGTTTCTCGGCAACGTCCGTGGGATCGTGAACCAAGCGTTCGAGCTGATCTGGAAAGCTGAGGTGCCAGACAAGAGGATTCCTTCCGAGTGGATGTCAGTTTGGAAGCGGAACGGCGAGCGCCGGGTCGACGAGTGGGAGACGACCTTCCCCCAAGGAGTCCACCGCGTGCGCCTGCTCAATCTCATGACAGGTACTGACAAGAGTGCTCCGTGCGCGAAGCACATCACGAGAGGAACCTATGTCCTGATGAATGCGGTGCATGCCTTTGGAGATTTTGGACAGCACCAAGAGGGAGCACGAATAGATTCAGGTTTGGCGATCGCAGTCCTGCACCTATGTATTGAACTTGCGGGGTCTTTGACACATGAGCTGCCGAAGAGCAACTGAAGCTTGGCAGCCACAATTCGAGCCTTTACTCACACCGAGGTCGCGTCGTCGATGACTGGTGTTTTAGGCGTTTAGGCGGCCAGTAACGACCTGCCCTGTTTGCTCGGTTCAATCTTTTTGATCACGACATGTCAACGATCTGAAGAAATCCAAACGGAGTCGAGGCGAGCCGAAGGCCGCAAACAAAAAAAATCCAAATAGCCACGTACACCAAAAAAAGAGCCCCCCTTTTGAGCGATCAAAAAATAACCCTCAGCCAGCTCGAAAGCCACCTCTGGGAGTCCGCAAACATTCTGCGGGGCCCGGTTGATGCCGCCGACTTCAAGACCTACATCTTTCCACTGCTGTTCTTCAAGCGCATTTGTGCCGTTTGGGATGAGGAATATCAGGAGATCGTTGACGAGAGTGGAGACGAGCAGCTGGCCTGCTTTCCCGAGGCGCACCGGTTCCAAGTGCCAGAGGACTGCCACTGGAACGATGTGCGAGCCAAGGCGAGCAATGTTGGCGCTGCCCTGCAGCATGCCATGCGAGAAATTGAGAAGGCGAACCCTGAGAGCCTTTTCGGCGTGTTCGGTGACGCCCAGTGGTCGAACAAAGAACGCCTCTCAGATGCACTACTCAAGGACCTTATCGAGCACTTCTCGAGTCTGCCACTGGGCAACGAGAACGTCGATTCCGACTTGCTTGGTGACGCCTACGAATACCTGATCAAGAAGTTCGCGGACGCCACCAATAAGAAGGCCGGAGAGTTTTACACACCACGCAGCGTGGTTCGCCTAATGGTCGATATCCTCGACCCGAAGGAAACCGAAACCATCTATGACCCAGCCTGCGGAACTGGCGGCATGTTGCTGGCCGCAGTTCAGCACGTGAAGGAACGGGATGGCGACGTGAAGCGGCTGTGGGGCAAGCTTTACGGTCAGGAAAAGAACCTCACCACCTCGTCCATTGCTCGCATGAACCTGTTCCTCCACGGCATCGAGGATTTCCAGGTTGTGCGGGGCGACACGCTGCGCAACCCGGCCTTCTTCGAGGTCGATCGGCTGGCTACGTTCGACTGCGTAATCGCCAATCCGCCGTTCTCACTGGAAAAGTGGGGCGAGGACCTGTGGTTGAACGATCCCTTTGGCCGCAACTTTGCCGGTCTGCCGCCCTCGTCCAGCGGTGACTTCGCATGGGTGCAGCACATGGTCAAGTCGATGGCCGATGTGACTGGCCGAATGGCCGTGGTGCTTCCTCAGGGCGCCCTGTTCCGCAAGGGGGTGGAAGGCCGCATCCGCCAGAAGCTGCTGGAAATGGATCTGGTCGAGGCTGTGATCGGGCTGGCACCCAACCTGTTCTACGGCACCGGCCTCGCTGCGTGCATCCTTGTGCTGCGAAAACGGAAACCGGTCAAGCACAAGAAGAAGGTGCTGATCGCCGATGCGTCACGCTTGTTCCGCCGGGGGCGTGCGCAGAACTATCTGGAGCTTGAGCACGCCGCCGAGATCCTCGGCTGGTATCGCGGCTTTGCCGATGTGCAGGACGCGGTCCGGGTGGTCAGCCTCGACGAGATCAAAGCCGAGGACTGGACGCTGAACATCTCGCGCTATGTCTTGCCACCACTGCAGGAAGACATCCCGCCGCTGCCCGACGCCATCGCGGCGTTCAAAGATGCGCTCACCCGCTGCCGCGAGGCCGAAGAACGGCTTGCGCAGGTCATGACTGAAGGGGGATGGCTGAAATGACGTTTCTAGTCAGCGACTCGCAACACGACAGGCATGCCAAGATCTCGCAGTTCCTCAACGACAGGGAGCCTGTCATCGCCGTCCTTTTGGCGGCGGCCGACTTTGAATGGACCGTGCGCCGGGCGATCTTGGCCCTTGGCAGCTCCTCCAATGTTGATATCCGTTTAGGCGTACTCGCCCGATGCTCGGGGCTCGGTAAGTACAAGGAAGCTTGGGACAAGGAGGTGAAGAAGCGCTTCGGGAAGGGTCTTCCCGAAGTTGTCTCGAACTGGGAAGAGTTCAAGACGGCGTTCGAGCTCAGACACCGACTGGTTCATGGCGTCGCAGGCACAACCGGGGTGCAGTTCGCCGAAAGACGGGTATCGACGGTACTGGATGCCTCCCGAGAAGTAGCTGACTTCGGTCTTTCGCAGTCCATCGACCTGTTCGGCCGTTTGCCGATTCGAAAGAGGAAGAAGCGCCAATGAACCGCATCAGCCAACAAGAACTCGAAAGCTACCTGTGGGGCGCCGCCGTGCTGCTGCGCGGCCTCATCGACGCGGGTGACTACAAGCAGTTCATCTTCCCGTTGCTGTTCTACAAGCGCGTATCGGACGTATGGGAAGAGGAATACCAGGCGGCGCTGGCTAACTCCAATGGCGACCTTTCCTATGCCCAGTTTGCGGAGAACCACCGCTTCCAGATCCCCCAAGGCGCTCACTGGAACGATGTACGCCAGGCACCCAAAAACGTGGGCGCAGCCATCCAGAAAGCCATGCGCGCCATCGAGACCGCCAACCCGGACTTGCTCGATGGCATTTTCGGCGATGCGCCGTGGACCAACCGCGAGCGTCTGCCCGACGAAACGCTGAAAAACCTCATCGAGCACTTCTCGACCCAGACGCTGTCGGTGGTCAACGTGCCCGAGGACGAGCTTGGCAACGCCTATGAGTACCTGATCAAGAAGTTCGCGGACGACTCCGGCCACACGGCGGCCGAGTTCTACACCAACCGCACCGTCGTCCACCTGATGACGCAACTGCTCAGCCCGCAGGCGGGCGAGTCGATTTACGACCCCACCTGCGGCACAGGCGGCATGCTGATCTCGGCGCTGGACGAAGTGAAGCGCTCGGGCGGCGAGTACCGGACGCTCAAGCTCTACGGGCAGGAGCGCAACCTCATCACCTCGTCCATCGCCCGCATGAACCTGTTTCTGCACGGCGTGGAGGACTTCGAGATCATCCGGGGCGACACTCTGGCCGAACCCAAGCACATCGAAGGTGACCGCCTGCGCCAGTTCGATGTGATCTTGGCCAACCCGCCGTATTCCATCAAGCAGTGGAACCGCGAGGCCTGGGGCAGTGACAAGTGGGGTCGAAACTCGCTGGGTACGCCGCCGCAGGGCCGGGCCGATTACGCCTTCCAGCAGCACATCCTGACCAGCCTCACCGCCAAGGGGCGTAGTGCCGTGCTCTGGCCCCACGGTGTGCTGTTCCGTAACGAAGAACAGGTCATGCGCGCCAAGATGGTTGAGCAGGACTGGGTCGAGGCCGTCATCGGCCTGGGCCCCAACCTGTTCTACAACTCCCCGATGGAGTCGTGCATCGTCATTTGCAACCGCAAGAAGGCGGCTGCGCGCAAGGGCAAGGTGATCTTCATCGACGCGGTCAACGAGGTCACCCGGGAACGGGCGCAGAGCTTTCTGAAGCCTGTGCACCAGCAGCGCATCCTGAGCGCTTACAAGACGTTTGCCGATGTGCCCGGTTTCGCCAAGGTCGCCACCCTGGCCGAAATCGGCGCCAATGCGGGCAACCTCTCAATCCCGCTGTACGTGAAGCGCATTGCCGCCGCAGTCGCCACCGACAGCAATGGCGACGCCGTATCGCTGCGCTCGGCCTGGGACCGATGGCAAACCGAGGGGCGGGCCTTCTGGCAACAGATGGACACGCTAGTGGAAACGCTGGATGGACTGATTACGGAGGACATCGAGCGTGTCTGACAAGAACAATAAAACCCTGAAACCCGGCTGGCGTCGGGTGAAATTCGGCGAGGTGGTGCGCCTCTCGAAAGCACGCAGCCAAGATCCGTTGGCTGATGGCATCGAACGCTATGTCGGTCTGGAACACCTCGAACCAGGTGACTTGCGCATCCGCAGTTGGGGCAGCGTCGCTGACGGTGTGACCTTCACCAGTGTGTTTCAACCTGGACAGGTGCTGTTCGGCAAGCGCCGTGCTTATCAGCGCAAGGTGGCTGTGGCGGACTTCTCCGGCGTCTGCTCTGGCGATATCTACGTGCTGGAGACCAAGGATGCGCAGGTTTTGCTGCCGGAGTTGCTGCCCTTCATTTGCCAGACTGATGCCTTTTTTGATCACGCGGTGGGTACATCAGCTGGCTCGTTGAGCCCCCGCACCAACTGGACGAGCTTGGCGGACTTTGAATTCGCATTGCCAACAATAGATCAGCAGATTCTCCTCGTTGAGACTCTTAAGGCTGCAGGTAGTCTCGTGGAGGCTAGAAGGGACGCGCTTAACCGTCTCCGTACTCTTGCCCGAAGCAAGCTCGATCTGGAGTTTTCTGATCAATCGACATGGACGCGAGATCGAATCGCGAACATTGGCAATGTACAGCTAGGGCGGCAGCGCGCCCCAAAGTACACGACTGGAAAATTCAATAAGCCATATCTACGAGTAGTAAATGTCTTGGATGGTCGGCTAGATCTGCGCGACGTCGAAACCATGGACTTCAATGACCGCGATTTTGCGCGTTACAGCCTTCAACCTGACGACATCCTAATCACGGAAGGTGACTTAATAAGCGTCTACAACGTTGGCAGAAGCGCAATTTGGAGTGGCGAGATTGACGATTGCTGCTTTCAGAACACATTAATAAGGTTCCGATGTGGGCCTGCACTAATTCCAAAATTTACGTTGGCAGCATTTAGGCATGCTTTCTATCATGCGATTTTTGCCAAGGCTGCTAATGCAACGACGGTGGCGCACCTAGGAGCAGAGCGATTCGGATCAATCGAGGTTTGTTATCCAGATAAGTCAAGGCAAAGAAAGATTGCCGACGAGCTAGACGATTTGTATGCCGCAGAACGAGAACTGGAACGACGCCTTTGTGCAGAGGAGAGCCTGCTGCAATCTATCCGGGAGGAGATTTTGGAAGGAGTCGTTGTATGAGCAGCTTTACTGAGTCCAACACGGTAGAAGCTTACGTCCGCGATCTGCTCGCCGGCCCAATCAAGGCTGCCCCGGCCAACACCGCCCAAGAACCTCAAGCCAGCTACGGCCCCAGCCCCAAAGGCGTCGGCTGGCGCTACGCGGCTCCCTCCGAGGTGCCGCGCCAGATCCAGGAAGTGCTGGTAGAGCTCTGGCTGCGCGATGCGTTGATCCGCCTAAACCCGGAAATTGCCGCCCAGCCCGACCGCGCCGATGAAGTGCTCTACAAGCTGCGCGCCATCGTGCTGTCGGTCCGCTCAGATGGTCTGATCCGCGCCAACGAGGAGATGACCGCCTGGATGCGCGGCGAGCGATCGATGCCCTTCGGCCCCAACAACGAGCATGTGCCGGTGCGGCTGATCGACCTGGACGACCTCGCGCAGAACCAGTACGTCGTTACCCAGCAGTACACCTACCGTGCTGGACCCACCGAACGCCGGGCTGATCTGGTGCTGTTGGTGAATGGTCTGCCGTTGGTGCTGATCGAAGCCAAGACGCCGGTCAAGAAGTGCATCAGCTGGGCGGATGGCGCGGTGCAGGTGCACGACGACTACGAGAAGTTCGTGCCGGAGTTGTTTGTCTGCAACGTGTTCTCGGTGGCCACCGAGGGCAAGGCCTACCACTACGGCTCCATCGGGCTGCCGGTCAAGGACTGGGGCCCGTGGCATCTAGATGGAAATGGCGACGATGGCCAGCACCACCCGCTGAAGTCGCTCAAGCTGTCGGCCGAGAGCATGCTGCGGCCGCATGTGGTGCTGGATATTCTGGGCAGCTTCACCCTGTTCGCCACGAACAAGAAAAAGCAGCGCATCAAAATCATTTGTCGCTACCAGCAGTTTGAAGCGGCCAACAAGATCGTCGAGCGCGTGCTGGCGGGTTACCCCAGGAAAGGGCTGATCTGGCACTTCCAGGGTTCGGGCAAATCTCTGCTGATGGTCTTTGCCGCGCAGAAGCTGCGCATGCATGCCGGCCTGAAGAATCCCACCGTGCTGATCGTGGTGGATCGGATCGATCTTGATAGCCAGATCACCGGCACCTTCACCGGAGCGGACATTCCCAACCTGGAAAAGGCGGACACCCGCGAGAAGCTGCAGCAGCTACTGGCGCAGGACGTGCGCAAGATCATCATTACGACGATCTTCAAGTTCGGCGAGGCCACTGGCAGCCTGAACGACCGCAGCAACATCATCGCTCTGGTGGACGAAGCGCATCGCACCCAGGAAGGCGACCTGGGCCGCAAGATGCGCGAGGCGCTGCCCAACGCGTTCCTGTTCGGCCTGACCGGCACGCCGATCAACCGCGCCGACCGAAACACCTTCTACGCCTTCGGAGCCGACGAGGATGAGAAGGGCTACATGAGCCGGTACGGTTTCGAGGAATCGATCCGCGACGGCGCCACACTGAAGCTGCACTTCGAGCCGCGCTTGATCGACCTGCATATCGACAAAGCGGCGCTGGACGCTGCGTACAAAGATCTCACCGGCGGTCTGTCGGACCTGGACAAGGACAACCTCGCCAAGACCGCCGCCAAGATGGCCGTGCTGGTTAAGACGCCCGAGCGCATCCGCAAGGTATGCGAAGACATCGTTGAGCACTTCCAGACCAAGGTGGAGCCCAACGGCTTCAAGGGACAAATCGTCACCTTTGACCGGGAATCGTGTCTGCTGTTCAAGACCGAGTTGGACAAGCTGCTGCCGCCCGAGGCCACGGACATCGTGATGTCGGTGCAGGCGTCCGATAAGAAAGAGCATCCAGAGTACGCGGCCTATGACCGTTCACGCGATGAGGAAGAACGGCTGCTCGATCGCTTCCGCGACCCGGCCGACCCGCTGAAGCTGATCATCGTCACGGCCAAGCTGCTGACCGGCTTCGATGCGCCGATCTTGCAGGCTATGTACTTGGACAAGCCGCTGCGCGACCACACGCTGCTGCAGGCCATCTGCCGGGTGAATCGCACCTACTCCGAGCAGAAGACCCACGGCCTGATCGTCGACTACCTAGGCATCTTCGATGATGTGGCCGCAGCACTCGAATTCGACGACCAAAGCGTCAAGCAGGTTGTCAGCAACATCCAGGAGCTGAAGGACAAGCTGCCCGAAGCCATGCAGAAGTGCCTGGCCTTCTTTGCCGGCTGCGACCGCACCGTGCAGGGCTATGAGGGCCTGATCGCCGCGCAGCAGTGCCTGCCCAACAACGAGGTGCGGGACAATTTTGCTGCGGAATACAGCGTGCTCAACAAGATCTGGGAAGCGCTGTCCCCCGATACGGTGTTGGGCCCCTTCGAGAAGGACTACAAGTGGCTGTCGCAGGTTTATCAGTCGGTGCAGCCGTCCAGCGGACACGGCAAGCTGATCTGGCATTCGCTGGGGGCCAAGACCATCGAGCTGATCCACCAGAACGTGCACGTCGACGCGGTGCGGGATGACCTCGACACCTTGGTGCTGGACGCCGACTTGCTGGAGGCCGTGCTCTCGAATCCCGATCCGAAGAAGGCCAAGGAGATCGAGATCAAGCTCAAGCGCAGGCTTCGTGGGCATGGCGGCAACCCCAAGTTCAAGAAGCTGTCGGAGCGGCTTGATGCGCTGAAAGACCGATTCGAGTCTGGCCAGATCAACAGCGTCGAATTTCTGAAGCAGCTACTGGAAATCGCCAAGGAGACGCTGCAAGCAGAGAAGGAGGTCCCGCCCGAAGAGGACGAGGATCGCGGCAAGGCGGCGCTGACCGAACTGTTCCACGAGGTGAAGACCGCCGAGACGCCCATCATGGTCGAGCGCGTCGTGGCGGACATCGACGAGATCGTGCGCCTCGTTCGTTTCCCGGGCTGGCAAGGCACTCAGGCCGGCGAACGCGAGGTCAAGAAGGCCCTGCGCAAAGCCCTCTTCAAATACAAGCTGCATGCGGATGAAGAGCTGTTCGAGAAGGCCTACAGCTACATCCGGCAGTACTACTAGGCGATAAGTATGAGCGAACATAGTCACCGGCTGACTACTGCACCGGGGGAAGTCCACGGCCTTCTTTGAAGTGTCCGGAAAATCGGGGTAGAACCCGAAGCGGTGCGCCCCTTTTGCAGCCGAACGCTGCTCGACGACTGCCGGCGTGTGGGGCTTTTGGGCGGCTCGCATGCAACTGCGGTATCCGCCCGATTTAAGTTTTTGATCGAGACCCGACCAGGGTCCCTTTTAAACATCAATCCGTCAGACAAGCCACCAGCCGCTTTCTCGAAATCTTCAGCGATTCGAGTGATCGATCAGACAGAATTGCCGCACATCCCAAGGCCGCTGCTGCCTCGCCGGTTGTACCCGATCCGGCAGTCGGATCAATCACCAGCTCACCGGGTTGTGCGGTCATCTGCAGCAAGGGCGTAAGCACTGAAAGTGGCTTTTGGCCGGCTCGAAACCCGGTTTGCTCGTTTCTCCTAATAAAACCGGAAAGAAGCGGCTCTTCGATGATTACGTCGCGGGGCGTCATCAAGTACGCGAGCTTGCCGCGCGCGTGCATCTCCTTGTGCTGATCGGTCAAAAAGGTTTGATAGTGGAGCTTGGCCTTCGGTCGTCGCAGATGCAGTGCCACCTGCTGCGCACCACGCCAACTTCGAGCTCGGTTGGCGCTGTTTTTGTAGGTCCAGGTGATCCATGTCTCCACAGTCAGATGAGGAGGCTGGTGATCGACGAGGCGCGCCACCGACAGGGGAAATCCCCAAACGATTACGTGGTCAGCAATTTCACCCGCCAGGCTGATCAGCGGCAACATTTCGGACAGGTAGCTCGCACGACCCCGCGCCTTCGGCGACCTGTAAACCGGATCGAGCATCACCACCGCCGCCCTTGTTCCCTCATCTCTCAATCTGGTGAGCTGATCAAGTGCACCAATAGGCCCATCAAGTCGCACTTTCCCCGGCGGCGGAAGCGGCAACACGCAGTCGGACTTCAGCCGACGAACCGGACGTTTGGATGCCGCATTGACGGCATGCGCCGTCAGCAGTTCGTTCAACTGCGGGACCAGACTTTCGGGCACTGACATTTGCACCACCCGCTCTCCGAAGCGCCCGGTGCCCGGTGGACGACCCGCGCCCTTGCGTACCCCACCCTTGCCCACAACTTTCTCCCCACAGATTAGTCATGAAAATCTACAGGGCCTGGCAGAGGTCTGCCCGAATTCGACGAAATGGCCCCAAATGCCAACGCGGAGGAAATGGGAGACAGCCAAGAATCTGGCGCGGTCCTTGGCGCCCGCGCGAGCGGGCCGCAGGCCGGCAAACCAGGGGATGACGGTGGGGCTTTAGGCCAGCAGCCTGCACAGTCATCCCCCCACGCTCACCCAAAATCTGTTTGATCCGGGGTCTTGTGTGCGTGCGACACATCCGTCGCCCTGAGCTCTCGCTCTGCGCGGCCAAGCATCCGGATAAGGGCCTGACTTAGGGCCTCCTCCAGTTGCGTCTGGTGTCCCGCCAACGCCGCGTCGCTGACCAGCTTGTCATAGCGATGCCAGCTTTCACCGGGGAGTCTGATGGCAACCTTTCGGGTGACCAGAGATGGGAGTTTTCTGAGCAGCATTGTGACCTCTACAACGATGGATGAGTCTCTTCGGTATCCGGGATTTTTGAAGACGGACTCGTGGGTGACATGACCCTCGACCGCTACGCCGGGAACCAGCTCGCCTCGCCCTTTTCGGCACGGCGGATCAGCACCGAAAGGGGCACGCGGGCGTAACGTTGGTTTCGGACCCAACGGATCGTTTTAGGCATCTCCGGCTGGGCTACTTTGCTGTTATTACACTGCCGCCGTACGAAGCCATAGATCTCCATCAGATCCTGTCGCACTCCACGAAATCCGGGTGCCTGCCGCAGTGATTTCAGCAGCTGCAACAGCCTCTGGTCGGACTTTGTGATGTAGAAACGCACGTCGTCCTTGAGGCGATGTTTCACGGACTTTTGGATCCGCCACGTCCACGTCACCGCATTGATCCGAGATTTCCCGCCGCGCCCCTTGCCGGGTTGTTTGGCGTACTTCGCACGATGTGCAGGGTCGACAGGAAGCCGGACAAGCTCGTACCACCACGGCCAGGTGATGCGCTCAACTCTCACGTCATGCCACTTGCGTTGGTCATCGATATGAGAGCCAGGCGACCGCATGAGCCACCAATGGATGCACAGGTGGTGGGGATCAGGAAACATCACCAATCGGTAAGTGGCTTTTTTCTTCCTGCGGGCATGACTGCGCTGATCCTCGGAGAGGCCTAGTCCGTAGCGCCGCTCGAATCGATCAGCGAGTGCCTGTGCCCGGTCAACCGGCACCGTGCCGTAGCGATAATGAGTATGGCCAGTGGCGACGCTGCGCTGGATTTCGGTCATCGATCCTTCGACGTGTCTGCAGATTTGAGGGTCAAACATGGGCGCTCCTTCGGGGGTTGGAGCTGACCCGGTATCCATGGATATTTAAGACGCGCTGGTTTCTGGCAATGCATGCCAGAGGAGGGCTGACGGCAGACCCATGGTGTGTACCGCGCGGGGTGATGAGCTGAGCTTGGTCCGAGCCGAACGGCGGAGCTGCTATATGCGGCGACTAGCGGCGAGGATGCTTTTAGAGATTCCGAACAATGCATAGAGCGCAGCGTCATTCGTTCGGCGCCGCTGAAGCGGATGGAGCGAATCGCGCAGCGGATTGAGCGACTCGCGTAGGCGGCGTCTGCGCCGTGGCCTCAGGAATCAAAACACACCGGATACCGTGGAGATGCCTCGATTGATTCGAGGGCGGAGTCACCAACCCGTCGTGGAGCCGATATTCGGCAAGCGCCGTCGAGGGGTCACCGCCCTCGACGCATCCGAAGCACCCAACCGATCCCCGCTGGGGGGATCACGCAGGCCTAACAAGCCTGTAATCGACCGACGTCGCCGGCTGCTCTTAAAACGAGCTTGTCCGGTGGCAACGGGAGCCGGAGGTGTAACTCCTCCGACGACCCAGTCGGCATTCAGCATGTTCTTTAAGAGTTTGGGCGACAACGAAACGGGATCCGCAGCAATGCGGGCGATGCAATGGGTGAGGTTTACCCGGCGTGTCTTAGGTGGACAAGGATGTCGACTGAAACCCTGTGATGGTCTTTAAGAAGCGAAGCGGTGACGACGCATGTCACCGTGAATCCCGGCGTGTAGAGGTTGTGCACGTGACCCGGATGACACCGGGATTACTGGGTGAAGCCCTCAAGTCAAGCCGTGGCGTGAGCCAGAAGTAGCTTGAGAGGTGGAGCGACGTACACCTGGGTTCTTGCAGGTCGGGAAAGCGCATGTGCGTACAACCGGCTTGACCTAGCGTTGATCCAATGGGATTGGCGGCGACAGGAGGCACCGTGGCGACACGGGTCTGTGATAGCTCAAGGGTGTATTCGGCTGGGACGGCAACCAGTCTTTGCGGGGAAAACCTGTGATGGTGTTAGGCCCCTGACGGGGGGTTGGCTTGTCCGGTGATGGGAGATAGTGGCGGGGTGGAGCTTGGGAATCTCGCAAACCCCGAAACGTTACGGCGGAGGTGGAAACACCCCATGTAATCCCTAGGACGTCATCTAAGCAGGAGACATCAATAAGTTGTGAAAAGCCAGGAGTGCCCAGGTTGTTCTTGGGATACAGCCTTTTGGCAGGAGCGGGTCTGATGAGTAGTGGCGCGCCGGGAACGGACGTCAGCGCTCACGCGCGAGGAGTCGAAGTGCGTGGGTGTGGAAGGCGGGGTGGGTGATGTAGGCCACCGCTTTTACGAGCAAAGGATCCATCGGTCGTATGGGTGTTTCGCCGCGATTGGTAATCGCGGAATGGATGTGCAGGGCGGAGGTTTCAACGGGTGGTGCCGTTGGCCAACGCTTGGGCCCAGGCTGGTCTAGCTGGATTACAAACTGATCAATTCAACGATGCAGAGGAGGCAGCAACGCGGACCAGGCATGCCTGGTCCCGATTGGTCGAGGGGCGCTCCCTCTAACCAGCGACGGTGTCAGGACGTACCTGACCGGTTGGCCGACGACGGCTGCTGACTCGGTTTCCGAGTTGGCGATTCAGGTCTGGCTTTGCCAGCCCCCCCGGTGCCCGAACGATTTGTTCGGTGCCGGGATTCAGAGACCCCCTCTTAGGAGGGGGTCTCACCTATTTTGAAAGACAGTGAGCGAGTGGCGCCGTAACGGACGGCTGTCATTGTCTCGGCAGAACACTGAATGCCGACAGTGCCGCCCTTGCTTCCGGGCCGCTTCGCAGCCCTGCCGTCGGGCGTTGCCCGACATGGGCTTCCTGCGGTGTCACTGGTTGGTGATGATGTTGGTGTGAGCGGCTATTTCGAAGGCACCTGAGCTGCCCGTGGAGGCTTTACTTGCGTCAGCGCCCGCTACGGTCGTTGCTCCTGTGGCTTTGCATCTGTTTCAGTAATTTGCACAACCCGCCCTTGGCTGATGACCTCATGGATCGCTGTGCTACCTAATTCGGCGCTGTATTACGTTCTGACCCACTCTCCGCATCCGGGTCGCGTTACCAGCAGTCGATTGGGTCTGTGGGAAGGCCGGTGTCAAGCCTTCAGGCTCTGGGGCATGAGTTCGCGGGGATGGCCAGTCCCCGTGTCCCAACCTCCATCCTTTTTTGGCTTCGAGCTGTCTTTGCGGCTTCGAATTACTTTGAGCGTGAGCTGTGACGGATGGCGCGGTAGCAGCGCCGGGCGCGGCCATCCCGTAACGAGCGCAAGGCGGTGGATGCCCAGGCTTCGGTTTGGGCGAATGCCTTTTGTGCCGTGTCGACGCTGGCACCAACCCGATCTGCCCATGCCAGGTGATGCACCTCGGGCACGGCGCAACCGTGGTCAGTCCGGCGCGCCGGGTCGAGCAAAAACAACAAAAATTCGCTCATGCTGCGCTGCCGCGCTTGCAGCGCGACCCAAGCCTCGCAATCAATGACGCCGATCAGGCGAATCTCGTGCGCCGTCTGGTAGTTGCTGAACCCCCCTTCACAGGTCATCACCTTGCCCAGGTCGTGGAGGATGCATGCGGCAAGCAAAACCTCACGACTCTCAGCGTTCTGAAAGTCCTCGATTGGCAACGACAGAACTCTGGTCAACATACCCGCGACATGGACTGCCAGGCCACCCTGATAGGCGTCATGCGCTTCTAACGATGCGGGCGCCTTCATCAGCAGCGTGGCAACTGGTGGACGGGCAACAACGCGCGAGAGGAACACCCGCAAGTCGTCTGACAACGACATGATCGTGGCCGTGATGACGTGCATTGCGTCCTTGGCGATTGGGGGACACAGGACCATCGGAATCATCTCGATGGAAAGCGCGTTAAGTGGGATCTGTACGAACTCCACTGCCACGCCCTCTGCGCCATCAAGGCTTTCGGGATAGCCATAAACCTCGACGACCGCGCCGACGGTGGGGATGCCACCAGTGCCGCCATCCTGCTCGAGGATGCCCCTCAGTCGCGTGCAGCCGGTGAGATTACTGACCACGTAGTCCGTGGTGCCGGACTCTTGGCAATGGATGATGTCGGTGACTGTGCCGCGCCGAACCAGCGGCTGGTCCTGGTCTGGCAGATGGTGTTGCCGGTCAGAACCGGAACCGGGGAAGTTGTGAATGCTCATAGGTGCGTCTCCTGCTTAGGTAAGCAGGCGGGTCAACCGCCTGATGGACACGATATGTATCCATAGACGGTATCTAAGCACTCATATAACGATTCGTCGAGTACAGATAGCGTTTACCCCTGATCAGGCGCCAACAGCCGCCAGGGCTCGGTTTCGAGCGCATCCGCAAGCCTCTCGATGACATCGACTGTGGTGGAGGACAAACCCTTTTCTATTGCGCCAATGCGATTGGCTGAGGTCCCAACAAGCGCGGCGAGCTGGCGCTGGCTCAAGCTGCGACGTACCCGGTAGAGGCGCAGATTCAATCCAAGCGTCTTTCGCAGGGTGCTGTCGTCGGCTGGCGATCTTTTCATGACGTTGGGGGAACAGAAGGATTGTTACATGGTGGATAAGGCCTGCCAGAACGCAAATTCACTTGGCATAAATTCGGCGCGGGGATCTTTCCTGCGCCTCGGCCGAGTCTACGCCAGGCCTCGCGAGCGAGGCAGTCTCTAGGCCCGTGGATGGGCTCGCAACCTCTTCACCCGCGATGGATAACCGGCGAACGACCTGCGGTTGCAGGCGGTTCGCCGCAGGGCTAGATATCGCCATCCGAGTCGGCTAACCTCGGTTACCGCTGGTTGATTCGGTTCAACCGCGCATGTACGCCGGGCTGCAATGCTTGGCACGGACTCGTTATCAGCACAGTACCTACCGAAAGCCTCAGGCCGGGTCTTTTCCTTAGTCGTTTTCATGCCCAATTGGGAGGAAAAGCCTTGTGCTGCCATTCGATTTCTGTCGCCCCAACAACACCAGCTCCACGTCGTGCTGGGAGTCCTCGCCCCTACATCGTGGCTACGGCAGGGCTGCGCCATCTGCAGGAGTGGCGCCATGAAGTATGAATTGGTAGCCAGCTTGCTGAATGAGCCAGTACGCATGAGCGAACATCGCTTTCCCAGCCTTGACGACTTATTCCGCAGTGCTGAGGCCATGCTGATCGATACCGACCAGGCCATCAGTATTCGACTCACCGCTCCCGGCATTGATGTGTCGGTCTCGGTAGACGATGCCATCAGCGCCCGCATGCGAATCAACGCAGATCATCTGGAAGTTGAAGAGCACGAAGACCAAGTCAGGTCATTTGTGGCGCACTTGATCCACGTTTTGTGAATGCTGCTGCAACAGTGGGATTTCCGGTACGGAGCTGAGGTTTCGCGAACTAGGCCAACGCTTCTTCTCGAACTTGAAGATTTAGCATCAAGTGCATCTCTACGTGGGGCGACACATACTTCAGTTCACCGTTTGCCGAGACGCGCACAGATGACCGAGAAATTCCTTGCCACACTACTCATCATGCTGGTGAGCATGGGCGCCGCCTCGGCATCAGAGGCTCAGCTCAAGCACCCCAATTTTCGGGAATCAATCCAAGCGGAGGTTGCTGTCAGTGGCTCCGTCCTGGTTGGCGCAGTGAGTAGTGACATCCAATCCGGTAGTGATATCGGACTGATCAAGATTCCACCCTTTGAAGGGCAGCCACGTGAGGTCTGTCTATCGGTGCTTACCCGTGACGGCGTGTACATCGCGCGGAACACCTACGTCCTGCCGGACTACGACGCTCAGACACCGGTTTCGCTGCCCTACAAGCACTCGAAAAGTCACAAGCTCCTGTCGGGTTACCGTCAAGACCAGGTGGCCATCATCGTCATCGAAGGGGATTGCGAGGAACCTGGCCAGCGGATCATCCTCCCAGCCAAAGCCCCGACCAGGAACAGCTCGGTTCTGTTGATGGTCAACGGGCTGGGGGCCACCGATGTTTTTGTTCGAGTCGCAACGTCAGATGACGAACGCCCCTGCAAACAGCTCACCGACGACAAGAGCGTCGTCTTCGATTTCTTCTGCGAAATTGACCTCAGAGATTCCGGTCAAGGCGCTGAACTCGAACTGGTCATTGCCAGAGAGCGTTTCGGGCGTGAGCTTCCCAAGGCGAAGATTCAGATTTTTTCCGGCTCGCTTTGATGCGACGTCTGCAGCGGCTAAGAGCTTTACTCCCGAAAGATCTTAAACGGGTTTCTCGGATGGCCATGGCCGCCGAGGCCTCGTGGTTTACGCTGCAATCCTGGGTGGTACGACTGCTGGTACCGCTTGCTGTTGCGATGTTCGCAGTCATCGGTCTGTGGGTGCTCACAACCGGCTCCACCTGGTCTTTTGGAGTGCGTGCACACACGGCGAGTGCGATCATTGAAGTGCCCGAAAGCACCGAGTTGAAGTGGGATCTGTCAGGCGCCCTACTCTGCGTCCGCAAGTCACTGGACTTTGAGGCAGCACTCCAACCAGTAGAAGCGAATGACGTCTATGCAGCATGTGGCTCGAGACGGCATCTGGCTTACCGAATTCATCCGGAGCAAGAGCTGATGGGCGTGTTGGGTACTGGACTGGCAGCGAGCTCGTCGGAAGGGTCCACATCAGCTCATTTTGCAATCCTCGACCAGCGCAAGTTGGTCATCGCTTTGACTCCGTCCAATTCTCGCGGCGTTGCGCTTCGCCTTGAGGATATCGACCAGCCCATCGGCTTGATCGAGCAACCCGTCATGATTGTTTTGGACCTGAGTGAACCAGGTCGAGACCGACTGTTTCCTTATCTCGGCGTTTTACGGGTGGGCGATGACGTATCACCGAGCGCCAGAGCACTTCTCGAAGCCGGCGAAATTCAGATCTATCGCGCCGCCGGTGACACGGTGGGTGGGCGGGCACTGGTTGAATCGGTCGAACTGATGTTGGGTGACACCATTCGTCTCGGGGCCGAAACTCAAAATGGTGAGACTCGCCATCCGCGCGGCTTTGTGCGTGTGAGCCCAGCCGTCGAGGGTGAGCGCCTCCTGATGGACTTGGTCGGTTATGGAATCGCTGAGCAAATCAAGGTGGATCGATTCGGTGAGGCTGGTTTCGCGATGCGACCGAGTCGCTGGGCGCGCCTGACCAACTCGGACCCATTCGTGCTCGTCTCACTGATCGTCGTCGGTCTGCTTTCCTTGTTGGCTGGTTTAGCGGAGTCCAGATCCTTGATCATGTCGAGACCCTCGTCGCCCCCCAAAGACGAAGGAGCGACTTGAGATGCTGATCAGTCACACATCAGCCTCACATTTGTTAGGGCTATTTGCCGCCTGCTTGATCGTCTTGTGGGGAGGAAAAGTCGCGGCTGCTTCCACGGGGCAAGCGGTGGTCACCAAGCCCGGGGAAGTCGCGTTGGAGGTGGGTCAAGCATTGATCACGCATCAAGCTGGACGCTGTTTGGCAATTCTGCCCACCCATGTGGTCGCTGAGGCAGTCGCGCCAGCTTTGAGATACGCGGTTACACAGCGCGCAATCCTCGGCGCTATAGAAGGTATCAACGAACTCGGAGACGACCTTTCCTTCGGCCAGATTCGCGGCGAAATCGAGCGCAACTGCGGACATGGCATCGGGGGATTCAGTCGAGCAGTCAACACCCGACTGACTCAATCCAACCAAGGGTCGCTGCGCTTTGTTAACGGGGATGGGAGCTTCGGTTACTTCCCAGTGACGTGGATTGATGATGATCGTGAGCTTTACGTTCGTGTCGTTCCAGGTATGGCCAATCAATCCATCAGAAGAGGCATGAGCGGAAGCCTGCTGATGTCTGCGGATCAAGTTCCTATTGGCATGCTGTTGAACGTGAGCACGCGCTCCGGTGTGGGTACGGTCATGCGTATCGACCGATTGCTGGAACGCGTCGAGAGATTCAAAGCTGGTGAGCCGATCAAAAATGCGCTGCAGCAAGAGCACAAAACGACACCAGTACCCGACGTGCGACCCCGTGCCGATGCAACGTTCGAAGTGCTGAGTTGGTCCGCACCTCCGGCTGGGCCAACGCACGGCCCAGAGCATCTGACAGCGCAGAACGACACGAACGATTTCTGGCTGGCTGAAGCAGACCACCCTCGGGTCACGCTGGAGCTGGAATTGCCCGCCGTGGAACTGACAAGCTCCATAACCCTTGACGTGAATGGTCTCCAGTCCGATTGGCGCCCTGCCTCCGCAGAGGTTCTGGTTTCTTCGGGGGGGGCTGGCCGGTTTCGCAGCGTCTGGGGTGGCGCCCTCCCCTTCAATCCGGATGCCCGTCAAACCATCCACTTCGGTGAGTCTCAAGTAAAGGCGCTGACAATCATCCTTTACCCACAAAAAAGCCCCACCGGGCATTATCCGGTGGGGCTGCGAGCAATCGAGATCGGACAATAGGCTTCAGCGCAACCGAGTCGTGCCTATGAATCGATGATTGTCAGAGGTGCCCAAAGGTCCAGCCAATACTCCGTCGTCACCAAGCGTGAGCTCACCGGTAATTCTGTTGTAGTAACCGGTGAACTGTACTTGCAAACCCTGGACTTCTAAGGAGCCCCGGCCTTGAGAATAGTCATCACGAGTCTCTCTAACGAGTGTAGAGCCTGACGACTCTCCATCAGAAAGGGAAACGGTAAGCAGCTGCCTTTTTTCTGCCAGGTACTTGGTGGAATTTTCTTGTATCGACTTTGGCGCTGCCGTATCCACAGCCAGATTAATCACCAGAGTACTGGCTGAGCGCATGGCGAAAGCCAGTGCGCGTGCTCTCAGCAAGCTGTCGGTGCTAGCCAAGCCAGCTTCAACGGCAATCTCGCGATACAGGCTGCTCTCACCCGCCACCATCGCGTCGAATGCTGCAAGGCGAAGGTTTCTGTCCGGACCGTCCATCACCGCTTTGAGCTCTTCAATTTCTTTGGACTGCGCCCGGGCGGCTTCAAGCAATTCGCTCGCAGACTGAGCTGAGACAATTGAAGGCGACAGGGCAAGTGCGCCGAGCAGGGCCAACACAACACCATGATTCATGGCTGTTCTTCTCCGTTTAAGGACGCATCAAAAACTTCGTGAACTGCCCCGAATTCGAGGCAGCGGTTTTTTGAATCTCTGCGCCGCTGGTTAGGTTACGACCAGCCTGCTCAGTTCACATGATCACGGTGTCGCTCGGGTTACGAATCTCTGAATATTGGGCCACCGCATTCAGAAGTCAGGCATCCACTTCCCCATGCGCTGCTCGTCGTACGTACCAGGGATTAGCCTGTTTCCCTCAACGTCGCAAACGCCACGGTAGCCAACCCCAAGGACTCGTGTGCGGCCTTGGTTTACCGACGTTTGATAGTACTGGTGGTGGTGCCCGTGCACAATGAGTCGGCAGCCCATCGCGTCGGCCAGGCTATCCAAATCGTCGAAGCCGTTTCGGTGACATCCGGGCGCTTCGTGCGTCACGAGAATGTCTGCCTTCTGGTCGAATAGCGCTTCGTAGTCCTCGAACCACACTGCTCCGGCGACCGTCATCGGCAACCGGTGCCGATCTTTTTTGGGCAGTTGGGAGATGTAGCTTTCCCGCGTGGCGAACTTGGGTGGACCGAGCCCCGGATGCCACACCCGCTGCATGAATACGCCGCCAAGACCTGCAACGCGAATGCCGCTGATTTCGCGAACCACGGCGTGAAGGTTCCGCTCCTCGAGCCCACCGCTCATCAGCTGGTCCATGTAGAGCTGCTTGTCGAAGTCGTGATTTCCGGGAATAAACCAGAATCGTTCGGCAAGCGTGGGCGACAGCGCCTCAATCAATCGTCCGTGAAGGGGTGCGACATCCCCGAGGTGGATGATCGGCAGTGAAGTCTTGAGGCGCTCGAGATGAGTCAGCGCTCCATGGGTGTCCCCAGCAAAAAGCAAGCAGTTGTTCATTTTTTTGATCCAGCACCAAGGATGGCTCTGCTTTAGAGTTTCCCGATCAAGACATTTTACTTGTCTTCCCGATCACATCAGATAAATATTCCTGATCGGGACATTTCTATTGCATATTCGCCTTCTACAGCCAATACTTTCCCGTACGGGAAATAAGGCAACCCATGAATTCAATACGATCACCCCAACAACTTGGCGTCGCACTACGCGCAGCGCGCAGGCATCTCGGCCTGACACAGCCCCAGCTCGCTCTGGCGGCAGGCGTTGGGGTGCGCTTTATTGTCGAGCTTGAGGCAGGGAAGCCCACATTACGACTGGAAAAAATCCTGCGGGTCATTGATGCCCTGGGCGGTGAGATCCTGTTAAGCGGTTTGCCATCTGTTGTGGCAGATGGTCGGGATGAAGGTGAGTGTGAAGGAGGTGGCCATGACGCATGAACTGGCAGTCTGGCTTTATGGCGGTCATGTGGGCACCTTGGTCCTCATCGATGGACACTTAAGCTTTTGCTACGCGCCTGACTGGCTGTCGAAACCAGACGCCATCGCGCTATCGGCCTCGCTCCCCCTACAACCTAGCCCGTTCGACGACCGCAGTACGCGTCCCTTCTTCGCCGGTCTGCTACCTGAGGGGCAGATGCGTCAGCTGATTGCGCGGCAGGTCCAAGTATCGAGTCAAAACGACTTCGCACTGCTTGACCATATCGGGGGCGAATGTGCGGGGGCCGTGACGATCTTGGGCTCCGGTCAGATGGCGCCTTCACCGAACCGAAACAATGATGTCCGATGGTTGAGTGGCAACGACGTCGTTGCCATCCTGGATGAACTACCGCGCCGCCCCATGTTGGCCGGGAAAGATGGCCTAAGGCTTTCCTTGGCAGGCGCCCAAGACAAGCTGCCGGTGGTGTTCGACGGTGTCCGAATCGGTCTGCCGCTGAATGGTGCGCCCAGTAGTCACATCTTGAAACCTCCTATTCAGGCGGTTGCAGACAGCGTGGTGAACGAGGGCTATTGCATGGCGCTGGCCGATGCCATGCGACTTCGGCCAGCAAAATCAAAAATCCATGTCGTGTTGGATAGACCGTTTCTTCTGGTTGAACGCTATGACCGAATCGTCGATGCCGTAGGGCAGCGGCAACGAGTGCATCAAGAAGATTTCTGCCAGGCGCTTGGGCTGGTGCCGGAATTGAAATACCAGAACGAAGGCGGCCCAGATCTGCCCCGATGCTTTGATTTGGTGCGGCGTATGACGCGCCCCAGTGCGCCGCAGGTTCTGCGCCTGCTGGACTACGTCATCTTTAACGCACTAATCGGAAATCACGACGCACACGCCAAGAATTTCTCCCTGCTGTACTCGGGCAAGACCCCCGCCCTGGCGCCCCTCTACGACGCGCTCTCAACGGCGGTTTACCCGACACTGACGCCCAAGATGGCGATGAAGATCGGCAGCAAGTACAAATTCAGCGAGGTCGAGGCGCGGCACTGGATGCAATTCGCTGAGGGTGTTGGCCTCACCAAGTCTCAGAGCAAACGACGCATATTGGAGTTGGCAAGGTCCCTGCCCACGACGGCGCGTCAGCTGCAATCTGACGCGCGATACGGATTTAGCGGCAATACCGTGGTCGAGCAAATCAATGGCTTGATTGAGCAACGCTGCGCCATGACGATACGGCGCTTCCAAAATGCTGACGCCGAATCCTCCGGCTGAGTTGCTTGAAGGGCTCTAGACAATCTGTATTCAGAACCTTGGTAACTCCCCAGTTCCGACGCCCACGCAAAGCAGACACGATTGGTGCAACGTGCCGCCCCACATCACGAAGCGGTTCTTGTCGACCGCAAGCACTGAGTCGCGATATCTCGAAAAGCTGCCAGCACGTCTGCGAAGTCAGGTTGAGCGTCAGAAAACAGCAGCGGCGCTACATGAAGCTCGTAGTCTGCATGGTGGTGCTTGCTGCTGGTGAGATCTTGGAGCGCGCCTGTCATCAGCTCAACCGGATTCAGGCCGTTCGGAAAGCTGCGCCGATATTGGCGCAGCTCTTCTTCGAAGATGACCGGGAACAGCGCCAACGCCTGATCGCACAACTGCGGCTGAGCGGTTGTAATGGCATGAACATCATGTAGGTGCCGTGCAATGCTGCGATCTGGCCTTTGATTCGCCACTGACTTTTGCAGTTCGTCGGCACGGCGACGCAGCCAAGCCATCACCTTTTCGGCGAGTGTTTCTGCGATGTGTTGACACGGAACCTTGATCAGGGGCCGAACCGGCTTACCCGTGAACCGATCAACAAGGTGCTCAATCGGCAGATCTGAACCGGGTGTTTGGGCGATGACTGCCTCAGCTCGATTTGCAGTTCAGGTCGCAGCGCATTGACCTGCCGGTAGTGCGCGCGATACTGCCAGCGCAGAGTGACCTGACGGGACTCGTCGGCCTTGGTGATCCAGTTACGGTCCGCAGGGGCCAAGTCGAGAGATTGCAATCGTTCAATCACGGTTTCGCGCGCGGCCTTCATGGCAGTCCGCTGCCTTGCAGCGCTCAAACCGGCAGGCAATTCAACCTTGATGTCGATGTCTTCCGACATTCTGGTAATGACGCCGTGGCCTTTCGACAGACTGGTGCCGCCACAAAAAATCAGCTCTACGTCGTTCTCAAGCGGCGCTTCAAAGAGCGCCACAAGACTGTCGGTGACGTGGATGTCCTTTTCGAAGATGGCCGCCGTGAGACCACCGACGTCCCGCTCAGCGACGACGGCATCAATAATTTCAGCCTGCTCGGCTGAAATCGTTTTCATACTTGACGCTCTGTCCGCCGAAGCTGAGGTTCCGCGAGATACGCTGTGGACCGGTGTTGACCACCAAACCTGCCGGAATTTGTGTGGTGGTCCGGTCGTTGTATTGCCGCGTTGCCCGTGAGGGCCTCACCTTGACGCCCAGCTTCTGTAAAGCCTGAGGCGCCAGCTCTTCAAGCGGGCGCGCGGGGATGGGCTTTCCGGTGAGGACGCTGGGTTTGGCCCGCGCGTAAACGCCTTTCCCAAGGCGGACGATGCGTCCCTGCTCCTGCAACACCCTGATGGCGCGACCCACTTGCTCTTCGCTACCCAGTTTGGCGAAGTCTGCGCGCACAAAAACATCGTCACCGCGCAGGGCGATGGATCGCTTGAGGCGCTCCAAGATGTTCATAGGCGTCATTCTCCTGCTGTTGTGTCTAACTTAAACTACAGTTTATGTTGATAATTATCAACACACTGCCATCATCGTCATGCTCCATGGGCCGCGAATCAATCCGGCCACCCAAGAGGCAACAAACAAGACCTTACCGGCTGCAACCGGATCGCCCTCCCCCCTTCAGCCTCCGGGTCATGCGAGTGCCCGAGCAATGCCTCCTTCGCCGACGATCAGTCCTTCAACACCCGGTTCTCAGGGCCAATCTCTGGGCCAAAGGGGCTAAATTCGAGGTCATTTACAGTCATTGACCGTGAACGACTGTTATGATAACATTATGTTTTTATTGAGTATTATCGGCTCTGCTAAGCCAAGATGTTGACTGGGACGTGACTGTTAATCAGCGGGTCGTAGGTTCGAGTCCTACTCACGGAGCCATTTGATTCGAAGGCCTGACCGATTTTCGGTCGGGCCTTTTTCAGTTCTGGCCCAATGCGGGGCCAAATCCAGGGCCTTGCGGTCCGACTTAGCCGGCTTTGGACACCGAGTACTCACTTTCGGGGGTGGGACCGGATGAAACACAGAGGCAAACCGGTGGCGCGCGGGCGACCGAGAAAGAGTTTGGGGGTGCTGATCATGACTCGTGGCCCATCGGGGATGACGCCTGAATGTCACGCAGCGCCCTCCCCCTTCCAGTGAAAGCAGAGTGTTCCCCCCTTCGGACTTGAATCCGTCCCCGCCAGCCGGGTCCCGGTTTTTTGCGCCACACGCGGCCGCGTCACGCAGAGGCAGCGCGATGCTGCCTTCGGCATTGGCTGAACGGTAGATGACAAAAATCAGCGGGTCGACCGGTCACCAGTGTTTCTTAGCCGGCGCTGCGTCGGTATACTTCTGCGGCTCGACGTGTCCGCGCCGCAGTTTGGCCTGCGTCGACTCCTTTCGTTAGTCCATGAGGTTTATCAGTCGATGAGCAATCAAGGCGTGGATGGCGGCCGTCGCCGCTTCCTGACCCAGGCCACTGCCGTGGTCGGCGGTGCAGGTGCCGTTGCGGCCGCTTGGCCCTTTCTGGCTTCTCTGAAGCCCAGCGAACGCGCCAAGGCGCTTGGTGCCCCGGTGGTTCAGGACATCAGCGCGGTTGAGGCCGGCCAGCGCATCACCGTGGCGTGGCGCGGTAAACCGGTTTGGGTGGTGCGCCGCACGCCCGAGATGCTGGAAAGTCTCGACAAGGTCACGGAGCAGCTGAGCGATCCCGATTCAGAGCAGCCTCAGCAGCCGAGCTACGCGCAGAATCACGCGCGGGCGATCAAGCCTGAAGTGCTGGTCATGGTCGGCTCCTGCACCCACCTGGGTTGTTCGCCGACGTTCCGCCCCGATCACCCGGCGCCGGAAATTCACAGCAACTGGCAGGGCGGTTACTTCTGCCCCTGCCATGGTTCGATGTTTGACCACGCCGGTCGCGTCTACAAGGGCGTTCCCGCCCCGTTGAATCTGTTGGTTCCCCCGCACCGCTACGAGTCCGACACCATGGTTGTGATCGGCGAAGACCCGAAGGATGTTGGCTAATGGCTATCGTTCCGAACCCTCACAAGACCACTGGCGTCCTCGGCTGGATCGATGACCGCTTCCCGCTGACCAAGATGTGGAAAGACCACATCAGCGAGTATTACGCACCAAAGAATTTCAACTTCTGGTACTTCTTTGGCTCGCTGGCGATGGTGGTGCTGGTCAACCAGTTGCTGACCGGCATTTTTCTGACCATGCATTACAAGCCCTCGGCCGAACTGGCCTTTGGCAGCATCGAATACATCATGCGCGATGTGCCGTTCGGCAACATCATCCGCTACCTGCACTCCACGGGCGCATCGGCTTTCTTCCTGGTCGTGTTTTTGCACATGTACCGGGCGCTGATGTACGGCTCTTACAAGAAGCCGCGCGAGCTGATCTGGATTTTTGGCTGCCTGATTTTCGTGGTGCTGATGGCCGAAGCCTTCGCGGGCTACGTGCTGCCCTGGGGCCAGATGAGCTACTGGGGTGCGCAGGTGATCATCTCGCTGTTCGGCGCCATTCCGGTGATCGGCAACGACATCGTGATCTGGATTCAGGGGGACTACATCCCCTCCGATGCCACGCTGAACCGCCTGTTCTCGCTGCATGTCATTGCCTTGCCCTTCGTCTTGGTCGGCCTGGTGGTCGCCCACCTGATGGCACTGCATGAAGTGGGGTCCAACAACCCCGACGGCATCGAGATCAAGAAGCACAAGGACGCCAGCGGCAAGCCGCTGGACGGCATCGCCTTCCACCCGTACTACACGGTGAAGGACCTGTTTGGCGTGGGCGGCTTCCTGATCATCTTCCTTGGCATCGTGTTCTTTGTGCCGGATGGTGGCGGTTACTTCCTCGAGCGCCCGAACTTCATACAGGCCGATCCGCTGGTGACCCCCGAGCACATCACGCCGGCATGGTATTTCGGGGCCTTCTACGCGATGTTGCGTGCGGTGCCCAGCAAGGCCATGGGTGTCATCACCATGGGCGCTGCGGTGTTGATTCTGTTCGCCGTGCCGTGGCTTGACCGTTCGAAAGTGCGCTCCATCCGCTACAAGGGCTGGCTGTCGAAGATTGCCCTGGCGGTCTTCAGTGTGGCGTTCGTGCTGTTGAGCTACTACGGCCTGCAGCCGCCCTCGGAGATTGGCACCTTCATTTCACGTCTGGGCGCGGTGGTCTACTTCGCGTTCTTCCTGCTCATGCCGTTCTACACCTCCATTGAAAAAACCAAGCCCGAACCAGAACGGGTGACGGGGTAAACATGAAAAGTCTGTTCTTGACTGCGGGGGCGCTCGCCCTGGGCCTCATGGCCAGCTTCGGTGCCGCCGCCGCAGGCGGTGGCCACGTGCCGTTCAGCTACGCGCCCGATCCCGGGAATACGGCATCGCTGCAGCGTGGCGCACGAAACTTCACCGCCTACTGCGCCGCGTGCCACTCGATGAGCCTGATGCGCTATAGCCGGATCGGCGAAGACCTCGACATTCCGGAAGAAATGCTCAAGGCCAATCTGATGTTCAACACCGATTCGACCGGCGACACGATGCACGCCGCCTCTGCACCGGGTGCCGCCAACTGGTTCGGGCAAAAGCCGCCCGACCTGTCGCTGACCGCACGCGCCCGCACCCCGTCGTGGGTATACAGCTACCTGATGAGCTTTTATGTGGACGATTCACGCCCGCTGGGTGCCAACAACACCGTGCTGGCCGGTGCCTCGATGCCGCACGTGCTGTGGGAACTGCAAGGCTGGCAGGTCAAGCCCGAAAAGGCCGAAGGTGACGACGCGGCGCATGCAGATGATCACGGTGGCGGTCATGGCAGCGGCCACGGCGGCGCCTCGCCCAACGGCCTGGAGCTGGCCACCGAAGGCGAACTCACGCCCAAGGAATACCAGGCCTTCGTCGGCGACATCGTCAACTTCATGGCGTATGCCGCAGAGCCCGGTCGTTTGGAGCGTCAACAGCTGGGGGTGAAGGTCATGCTGTTCCTGCTGGTGTTCACCTTCCTCGCTTACCTTCTGAAGAAAGAGTACTGGCGCGACGTTCATTGATCGTGCGGCCACTTGACCCGCACGGCATCGCTGCCCGCTTCCAACCGCTCATGGCCCGACCATGAGCGGTTTTTCTATGGGCGTCACCCCCAAACGGCGTGCCCGGCATACACCGTTCCGACCGTTGCGACTCTTTGGTCAGGCGGCTGATCCCGCCACCCGCTGGGTGCGAATCGTGCTGGCCGAGAAGCTGCAGCACGATGCCCATTTCGAGCCGGTCGACCCGCGCAGGCCACCCGACGACCTGATGGCGCTCAATCCCGGCCTGCGCCTGCCGATGCTGCTCGACCGGGAGGTGGCGGTGGTTGAGGCCGGCATCATCGTCGAGTACCTCAACGAGCGTTTCCCCCACCCGCCGCTCATGCCCTCGGACCCCGCAGGCCGGGCGCGGATCCGCCTGCTGCTGTCACAACTGTGGCAGGCACAGGCGCAAAAGGCGGCAACCGGCAAGATGGACGCCTGTCGCGACATGCTGCTGACTCTGGCGCCACTGATGAGCGCCAAGGGCCTGGCCATTGCGCCGGGTCTGCACCTGGGCGACACCGCCCTGGCGGCACTGCTTCCCGGTTGGCTGAAAACTGACCTCACCCTGCCGCCCTCATTGGCAGAGCGCGTCGAAGCCTGCTACTCGGCGCTCATGCGGCGGGCTGCAGTACACTCCGTGCCATTATGAAAGCCCGCAGCCGCCGCCCATATCTTGTCCGCGCGATCTACGACTGGACTCTCGAACACGGTTTTACCGCCCATCTGCTGGTCGCCGCCGACTTCCCCGGCGTCAAGGTGCCCCTGAGTTATGTGAAGGACGGGCGCATCACCCTCAACATCAGCCCCACGGCGGTGTCCAACCTCAATCTGCTGGCCGACATGGTGTGGTTCACCGCACGATTCGGCGGCCGCTCGCAAGAAGTGCTGGTGCCTTATGGCGCCGTGCTGGCCATCTTCGCGCGGGAGAATGGCGAAGGCGTGGTCTTCGGTGAAGTGGAACATGCCGACCCTGCCGACCCCACGGTTCCGCCTTCAGGCGATGGCCCCAAGCCCACCTCCCCGCCCCCGCCCCCGTCGGGCAAAGACGATGGCAAGCCCAAACGTTCGCATTTGCGGGTCATCAAGTAGCGGCACGCCCGTCCGGCAGGCCTTGGGTTCATCCACTCCACAAGGGACGACACCATGCGATTCATCTACCTGATCCTGGTCATCCTGATTTCAGCGGTCGTTTTCATTTTCACCTTCCAGAACCTGAGCACGGTCACCGTCTCGTTTCTGCACTGGCAACTGCGCACGCCCGTGTCCATCGCGGTGGTGGTGGTGTACTTCCTCGGCATGCTGACCGGCGGCTCGCTGGTGTCGCTGATCAAGTCGTGGATTCGCGGCTCGACCAAGCGCCCCACCCCGTAGGCGGCGTCTCACAGCGCAACGAAGTCGCCTTTCAGACCTCGATCGCCCCAGTAGCAAGCCTCCTTGAGTGTCAGTGGCGCGTCGATCTGACGGGCAGGTCGAGAATGGGCCGCGCCGGTATTCTGGACGTGGCCAAACACGACACACAGGCCGCCACGCCATGGCCGGGCACCCGCTTGACGAATTCGGCGCCCGATCCGCGCCGTCAAGTGCCTCATAACTTTTGGCTTTAACCATATTGATTGGGCGCCCAAAGAGGGCAATGAGCGCTGGTGGCGGTGGCTTTCGATTACGCTCGCGCCTCCGGTCTACCGCATGCCCACGATGACTTTGACGTCTTTTGCCGTGCCCATCACTGCCGTGGTGATGCTGCTGTTGTTGTTGGCCCTGTTTCGCAGCCGGATCGCGCCCGATGCCCTGTTCATCGGGGCCGTGGGCACGCTGATGGTGACCGGGGTGCTGACGCCCCGCGAAGCCTTTGGTGGCTTCGCCAACGAGGGCGTGCTGACGGTGGCGGTGCTCTATATCGTGGCCGCTGCCATCAAGGAAACCGGTGGCGTGCAGTGGATCGTGCAGAACATTCTCGGCAAGCCGGGCGGCGTCTGGCAGGCGCAATTGCGCCTGATGTTGCCGGTCACTCTGTTCAGCGCTTTTCTCAACAACACGCCAGTGGTCGCCATGCTGGTGCCGGCGGTGTCGGAATGGTCGCGCAGACATGGGCTGCCGGTGTCAAAACTGTTCATTCCGCTGAGTTATGCCGCCATCCTGGGCGGCACCTGCACGCTGATCGGCACCAGCACCAACCTGGTGGTCAACGGCATGTTGATCGAGGCCACGGGCAGCGGCTTTGGCCTGTTCGGCTTCGCGGCCATTGGCCTGCCGGTGGCGATCGTGGGCATTGCCGCCATCGTGATCGCGACGCGCTTCCTGCTCCCCGACCGCAAGCCGCTGACCGAGCAGGTCGAGAACATGCGCGAGTACGTGGTCGAGATGCTGGTGGACCCCGCGGGGCCCATGCCCGGCAAGACCATCGAGCAGGCGGGTCTTCGTCATCTGCCGGGCTGCTATCTGATTGAAATTGCCCGTGGCGATGAGTTGCTGTCGGGCGTCGGCCCCACCCAGAAGCTGCTGGCCGATGACCGACTGATGTTCGTCGGCTCGGTCGATTCCGTGGTGGACCTGCAGAAGATTCGCGGGCTGATTCCGGCCACCAATCAGGTGTTCAAGCTGTCCGGGCACCGGTCGCAGCGTGAGCTGGTCGAGGCCGTGGTGTCAGATGCCTCACCGCTCAATGGCATCACCATCAAGGAAGGTGAGTTCCGCACCCGCTACGGCGCCGTGGTGTTGGCGGTCTCGCGCCTGGGTGAGCGGGTGCCCGGCAAGCTGGGGGCGATCAGACTGCGGCCCGGCGACACCCTGTTGATCGAAGCCGGCGAGGGCTTCCTCACCGCGCAACAGCATTCGCGGGACTTCTATCTGGTACGCGGCATCGACAACGGCACCCTGCCGCGCCATGACAAGGCCCCGCTGGCCCTGGGCATCATGGGCGCCATGATCGCGTTGGCCGGCTTTGGCGTCTTGCCGATGCTGCACGCCGCGCTGGCGGCGGCAAGCGCCCTGATCGTGACCGGCTGTCTGCGCCTGCACGCGGCGCGGTCCAGCGTCGACATGGGGGTGATCGTGGTCATTGCGGCCGCCTTCGGCCTGAGTGCGGCCCTCGACAAGACCGGCCTGGCGGCACTGCTGGCCGACAGCCTGCTCGACATCGCCGGCGAAGGTCGCGTCGCCATCCTCATGGCGCTGTTCGCCGCCACCGCACTGCTCAGCAGCCTGATGACCAACAACGCGGCCGCCGCGCTGGTGTTCCCCACCGCGATGAGCATGGCGGCGCAGACCAGCATTGAACCGACTGCAGCAGCGCTGGCCGTGATCTTCGGCGCATCGGCCTGTTACATCACGCCGATCGGCTATCAGACCAATCTGATGGTCATGGGCCCGGGGGGCTATCGCTTCGGCGATTTCGTCGGCATCGGCACGGTGCTGACCTTGGTCACCGGCGTGGTGTTCGCCCTGATGGTCTGAACGCGCCGCACGGCTGCGCGCGGTGCAGCTTGCGTCAGGCCGCAGGCGTGTCAGGCCGGCGGCGCCCGGTCACCGCCCCACTCACCAAAACGCCAGCACCATGATCACCACCGCCCCCACCAGGCCCCAGGCCATGCGCTTCAGGGCCGGTGCCTGTGGCGGGGTGCGGTCGTCGGCCAGCGCCAGGGTGTCGACCCCGCGCAGAAGTTGCAGGCCCACGGCCAGCGCTGCGGTGACCAGACACAGGGCCCCGGCCACGATGGTGAAATGCACCGCGTGCCAGCCCCACTGCGCGGCGGCGAACAGCGCCGCGCTGATGACATGGCCCAGCACGACCGCGCGAAACGCCGCCACGCTGCCCAGCTGCGGCCAGAAGCGCCCCAACAGAAAGACCGCGACCAGCGGCGGCGTGACATAGGCAAAGCCCTGCTGCAGGTAATTGAACAGCCCCGGAAAGCGATCGATCATCGGCGCCCAGAGCGCGGCGAACACCATCAGCCCCAGGGTG
>TARA_R110001599_G_scaffold350813_2_pt1 | contig 40301 bp, 40 predicted proteins | sample TARA_R110001599 | Tara Oceans TARA_R110001599 (sample SAMEA4398360) | marine metagenome | biome: Polar Biome; feature: [MES] marine water layer (ENVO:01000295) within the mesopelagic zone...; material: water (ENVO:00002006), including particulate matter (ENVO:01000060) such... | reverse complement strand
TTACGCAGTTTGCGGGGCGCGAACAGATGGGTTTACCGGACGGTTACAGCTCGCTCTCTGCAAGGCGGGTGGTTCCCCCTGCCTGGCGCCGCCACAGACGGCTGCGGATGCTCGTACCTCGAACGGTTGGGGGCTTCTCGCCCCCAGAGGAATGGGGGTTGGGGCGACCCAAAAACCAAATCCAGGTGCGAGGAACCGATTATGTCTATTGAAATGATTACGCTGGACCGGCTGGTGGCCAGTCGGCACAACGTGCGGATGGCTAAAGCCAACCGCGAGACCCACGACGCCCTGATAGCGAGCATTGCGGCTGAGGGGGTATTGCAAAACCTGGTGGTGGTGCCGGAAGGAGACCACTTTGCGGTCATCGCCGGAGGGCGGCGCTTGAAGGCGTTGCAGGGTCTGGCAAAGACCGGGCAGATACCCGGTGCACCCGGTACTCTGTGCGGTGCGCGGCGCCGGGGACGCCCTGTCGCTGGCCGAAAACTTCCAGTGGGAGGCCGACATTGCGCTGCGCTTTGGGCTCACGGAGGCCCACGTCCGCAAACTACTCAAACTCGGGCGGGTGGCCAAGGCCATCATGAACGACTACCGCAAAGGCCGACTAACGCTGGAGGACGTACAGGCCTTCGCGCTGGTAGACGACCCTAAGCGGCAGCTGGCCTGTTATCAGGCGCTGGGAGAACACTGTTCGGCTTATGCGATCCGCCGGTGGCTGATTGGTGAAGCCATCGAGGTGGGGCAAGGCATCGGTGCCTTTGTCGGTATCAAGGCCTATGAACAAGCCGGTGGCGCAGTGGAGCGCGACCTGTTCCAGGAGAAGGTCTATTTTTCAGACACAGAACTGGTCGAGCGACTGGCATTGGAGAAGCTGAGTCGTACCGCCCGTAAGCTGGAAAAAGGCTGCGAGTGGGCCTGGGTCGTACACGGCCTCGACCGTGAGTCCCTGACCACTGGTCTGATACGATTGCCAGCCGTGCTGATCGATGTCCCCCCTGACAAGGCCAGCGAACGCTAGCGACTGGCGCAGTGCGTGGCTGAGCTGGAGGCGCTCGATGCAGACGCGCCATTGCCCGATGGGTTTGACAGCGAGGACGCGCTGTTTGAGGCCATTGATCACGCCAATGAAGCCCTGTGGCAGCTGGAAGACGAAATAGAACAGACCTACAGCGGCTTCACGGAGGCACAGCGGCACTATGCCGGTGTGGTGGTGACCCTCAACTGGCGGGGCGAACTGGAGGTGCTGGAAGGATGGGCGCGACCGCAGGATATCCCCAAAACGGTTAAGGACGGCCAATCTGGTGCCGATGAGCCAGGCGCCGGAGAAGGCAGTGATAGCACTGCAACGACCGAAAAGCCCCTGTCCCAGGCGCTCGTGAGTGACCTGGCCGCTCACCGGCGGCAGATCACCAAACTGACCCTCCTGAAACATCCCAAACTGGCGAGTGAGCTGTTGCACTACGGCCTGTGTATCCAGGTCCTGACCGGTCGAAGTTGGGAGGGACGCATTTACTGCAACGCCAGCTACAGTGAGGTCCCCTGCGCATCGGAGCGGGGCGATACCGAGGACAGCCCCGCCGCAGAAGGTCTGCGCCTTGCGCGAGAGGCACTTAATACCGCCTGGCTAGCCGAGGACGACGAGGCGGCCCGATTAGCGGCGTTTTGCGCGCTGGCCAAACGGGACAAAGACAAATTGGTGACCTACTGCACAGCAATGCTATTAGAGCTTGGCCCCCGGGGGGCCAGCGTGGCGCGGGATGCGCTGGTGGATCAGCTGGCGCCGGATTTTCGGAAATACTGGCAGCCGACCGGTGAGCACTACTTCAAGCGCCTGACGATGGATCAGTTACGCGACACTTTCCGGCCGGTGCTGGGGGACTTCTGGGCCGAGAGCCAGCAGGGGAAGCGCAAGGGCGAGGTTATCGAGTCACTACAGCTGGCCTTTGCCGAGGACTACGCCGCGGATGATCCGCGGGCGACCTGGATACCCGCCGTCTTCTAGATCAATACCGGCTCGCACCTTGGCCACCTCCGGGTGGCCTTTTTTGATCCCGATGCACAGTGCGCGCGGGCAACGATCCAACTGAACCCGGTATAATGCAAACGATGACGCGAGCGACACACCACGCACAAGGAGCGAAGCGTATTACGATGGTTGAACGTACCTACTGCCACAGGCGAAGGCCACTGCCTACGGCCAACACAACGGGATGCTGCCAATGACGGTCAGTCGAGGCGACTTCCAGCTATCACTGGAGCAGCGGCGTTTCCGGGACCTGATAACACCCTACAGTTACCTGACCCGTTACTGGGATTGGGAAGCCCGCTGTCTCGATGAGCCCGGCCTAGAGCAGGCCATGGGGGTCTTCTCCCACGGTGAGCGGATCATGGCCGCGTTTTTCCGCAATGTCTGGTGCGGCAGTGACCAGGCACCACTGGGTTTGGTCGATGCGGTCCGCACGCTGGACAGTGAAGATCTCGCCATCATTGTCGGCTGGATGCGCGATCCCTTTTCCCCCTAATGACGATTGAGCACAGCACCGCATGAGTGAACGTAAATCCCGCAGGGAGATCGACAAGGCCATCAAACATCTCATGGCCTATACCGGGCCAAATGATGAGTGGGCGGGGCGATGGGACCAGGTCCAGGAGGATTTACTTGGTCCGCTGGCAGAAAAGCTCGACGTGAGTTTCGAGGCGTTGGAGGATTTCTTCTACGCGGGCCCCTACAGCCACATGGTCATTGGCTTCAGTTTTGAGGAATATGCCACCGTCCTGTGGGATAACGAACCGCACAATCTGATCGAGGCCTACCTCGCACACCGCGGGTGGCGGGAAGGCCCCGCGGGTCGTCGATACCTGCAGGCCCTCGGTGCATCCGAACTGCGATTCTGGGAAGTCACCGCAGTGAAACCCGGGGCTTACGCTGATATACGCCCCTATGGCACTCGGGACGAGCCGATACGCGTCAAAGAGAAAGCAGCGACCGAGAGTCTTCACCAATGGGATGGGCTGGTGGCCCGCGTGCTGTACACGGGGGCAACCCCCACGTTCAGCGGCGCCATGCTGCCTTTGCCCCCGGAGCTGGCTGCCCGTATCCAGGGGGTACTCTCTGCCATTCCGGCGGAAACAAGGCAATTGATGCAACAGCTGGTTGAGCAGGGTGAGATCGAGCGTCTACCCGATGATCTCGACGACATCATCCGCCACGCGCAGGAATCGGAGCTCGCCGGGGTGGCCTTCCTGATCTGGGCCATGGATGTCTATCTACAGACCACGGGGCCGTCCCCGAACCTGCGGAACATGGATGACGAGCCCATCGCACCCACCAGTGTGCGATTCCCCCTGCAGGGCTCTCGCAAGGCCGTTCTGCGCGCACTCGACGCGTCGCCAGTATTGCACAGAGAGGCGGAGGCCCCGTCCTGGACCTGGTTCCCCGAGCCCTACCAGGACATCGACGTTGGCGAGCGCGTGAGCGTGTTGGGGCATATCGCACTGGACGATAACGCTCTGGAACTGGACACCAACTCGACCGTCCGGGCTGAACGGGGCACCGCGCTACTGGCCGCGCTGCTCGGTGACCTTGTGGGGTCGCCCCTGACCGTCCACGAAAATATGGCGCTGATGGAGGATTACGACGATATGCCGATGCCCGCCGCCGACATCCCCGTCGAGGTACAGGCGGCGATCACAGCCCAGTTGACCAACCACTACCGCAAGACACTGGACGAGCCCATTCCCATGCTCAAGGGCCTGAGCCCGCGCCAGTGCGCAACAGACCCCTCGTTACACAATGCGGTCATCAGCTGGCTCAAACACCTCGAAAACACCAGCGATCGGGGCCCGGACGCAAGCTATGATTTCAGCTGGCTATGGGATGAACTCAATCTGGAACGCCAGTAGTACACTGTCGCGATACAGCACGATAACGGTCACTGACGGGCATGGATAACACCAAGCAACCCGCCTGGCGACACCTTCTGGAAACGGGGACCCTGGTGGTCCCCTTCCGGGTCCTGGATATGCACACAGAGGCCGCCCTGGACGGCGAGAACGTTGCCGTACGTGCCGATCTTGTTTTTGCCGGGGACGGAGCAGATTCCGAGCCCGCGGCGATTGCCGAATGGGGCGCGCTGGGCTTCCTGCGCTGTCCAGCGTGCGGCCACCGGGGCGAGGTACACCATGAAGACGACACGCACGAAGGTGATGCCGCCGTTTGTAGCGACTGCGGAGCACTGGTTACCCTCGAATGGGACGGCGGTGTGCAGTTAGCATTTTCGGCTCCCGGCTACGTCCAGGACGAATCTTGCGTGGTTGAGACAGACGGAAAAAAGGGAATCCGGCTGGATTCCCTTGAAGGTTATACACCATTCGCCGTTTGCGATCTCAGAGTAGACCGTGCTCTGCGAAGGAATAGCTCGCGCCCTCAGTGACGATGAGGTGATCCAGCACCCGAATATCGAGCAGGCCCAGACCGGACTGAAGGCGTTCGGTGATGCGCCGGTCCGCGGCACTGGGCTCGGTCACCCCACTGGGATGGTTGTGCCCGAAAATTGCCGCCGCCGCGTTGTGCTCCAGCGCGCGGCGGGCCACTTCCCTCGGGTACACCGCAGCCCCGTCGATCGTGCCGTGGAACATGTCCTCGGTCGCGATGATCTGGTGCTGATTGTTGAGGTAGATCACCGTAAACACCTCACGCTCACTGGCACCAATCCGCAACCGCAAATACTCCGCGGTTCTGCTCGGGCTGGTGAGCGCCTCGCCATAGGTCCGTCCGTTCTCCTCCAGAAAGCCAATCGCGGCCTCGATCACAGCCTCTTTCGAGGCGTATTGCAAAGTCTCCATTGTTTCGCACCTTGAAAATATCTCCCGAGATGCGCCCAACGGGACGAATCCCGTTGGGAGGATGCCTTGCGGCGTTGTTGTTAGAACGAAGACCACCGGCTTGCGCAGGCGGTCTTCGTAGGCTCTGGACTAGGCGTCCGGGTTATCGTCTTTGGGTTTGGGGGGAAAGACGACCAGCTCACCGCTAACCGCTATTCCAGGCTGGATAAGCAGGTTAAAGCCCTCACCCTTGTTGTGGCGAAACAGTTTCCCCACCTGGGTGTAGTTCTTGCGCTGCTCACCGCCCGCCTCAAACTCCTCGACGACATACACGTTCATATGAGTTGCCATGGATCCATCTCCTTGCTGGTTAAAGATCCGCCAGAGCCTCGTCCCGTGGGGGGTACGATACCCCAACGGGAGATGCGGAAAGTCCGCTACTTAATGCTGCTGTGAGCAGCGACTAAGTGACATTAACCTTCGTGGAAGTCGGAAAATCTGTCAATGGAAGGGTTCTTACAGCGTAAGGCGAGGCTATGCCTGATTGCTTCACAGGGAGAACAACACATTCAATGAAACGGGGCTGTAGCGCGGGGAACGTGTGAGACCCGCATCAATGCAAGCTCCGCCATTCCCAGGGGGCGATAGGATGACTGTCCTGCCACAGACCGCGTCGTGCAGCTCGGGCCTTGCGCTGCGCCTGGGCCAATTCACGATCATTGAGGGCGTAGCGTTCATACCACCAGGCCCAGCCTTTCTCGACCAGCGTGAGATTGACGTTCAGGCCGTTGCGGTAGACGGTACCGACAGTGCGACCATACCGGTCGGTGTCCTGAACAACCACGCCGATGTGTTGGCCGGCCACGAGCGCCTCCAGCGCTTCCCTGGCGGCACTACCGTAAGGCTGGCGACGCTCAGGCGTATCGATCCCGTGCAGCCGGATCTTGTGCTGGGTGTTGGTCGCATCCAGCAGGGTCAGCGTATCGCCATCGGCAATACGGACCACTTTGCCCGACAAGTCGTAATCCGAGGCGGATTGAACGGGCTTATCGAGCGCGGTGTCCGCGATAGCGGTGGTATTGGCCTGGAGTGCCGAAAGACCGTTGCGCGCGCTGGCAAGCGCCTGGTCCAATGAGGCCTCGACCGATTGCACGAGGCTATCGGTACCATTTGGTAGACGGACCGAGGCGACCTGTAGACTGACCATCTGGTCAGCCCAGCGCAAACTGGCAGTGACCCAGGTCACGTTGCCCTGTACCAGGTACTGCGCCACGCTACCGACAATGAAGAGCGCCAGCAGGGTGCGGGAAGACAAGAATCGCCAGCGGCGGGGGCGCGTGAAGGGAAGGATGCGGGCCATGGGCCGGCAGTTTAACACTCCCTGGCCAGGCGCGGTCAGGTGTGCGGAAAATGACCGGGAGGATCTGGCAGGGAAAAAACCTGCCCCGGGGATCCGGGGCAGTAGAGGCTTCAGTCGATGGCGCGCAGGATGTGCTCGCTTTCCCGGTGCTCGATGGCCCAGTCCCGCAGGGCGTAGAACAGCTTGTTGAAGTGCTCAGGATCCGACACGGACCAGGCGAGGTGGTTGATCGCCACCAGGCTGACCACAATACCCGCGGCATCGGTGGACAGTTTCCCTTCGAAGCAATTGTCCTCACAGACCATCCGGACCTGATCGTCCGGCAGCGCCGGAGACAGGTAACAACCGCCATTGGACAACTCCCACATGGTCCACATGCCACCGTTATAGTCGGGGCACAGCCGGTCCATGGTCTGGAAAATCATCGCTTCCAACTGCAGGAAGTACTCCCCGGCATACTTGGGGAAAAAGCCGAGACGCTGATCCTCACGCACAATGCTGCGGGTGATCGGCGGACGCTCGTGTATCTCCTCAATGCGAACCGGTGTGGGGACATAGACAACAATCCTCTGCTGTATAGACATGGATCAATCTCCTTCACGTTGAATGATCCGCTGAAGCCTACTCTCGTGGGGCAAGGCCCCAACGGGTAATGCGGATAGACCGCCACTCAATGCTGCCAGGGGCAGCGATCAAGTGGTTTTAAGATCGAATGATGGCGGTTTGCTGTCAATGGAAAGGTTTGTACCGGAATAGGCACAGCGGCACAGAGTTTACCTGGCGGTGCTTGCTAGGTCCCGTCGTGGCGGTAGGGCAGAAAAACCTGCCTTAGTGTTCCTTGAGGAACGCAGGAGGGCGGGATGAAACACCAAGGTCAAACCAACCGGGCCGCTCGGCAGATACTGCAGCGCCAATTGTCTGTGGATGTGGAAGACGTCGAGCGCCGACGTCGTTACAAGGCGGACTTTGCTCTGGAGATACCTTTTACCGACGAGCAGCGTCGCGCTCTGAACGAAGCCGCACTGAGCCGCAAAGAACCCGTGGGCCGCGTCCTGGCACGGGCTGTGGAAGCGCCAGACCCGAGGTCGGGCAAAGATATAGAAGTGCTGACAGGCTGGGAGACGGTCAACGCCCATATCGAAGAAAACGCCTATACGCGGTGGGCGAAGGTCAGCCTCATTGACGCAAGCGATGCGGATGCCGTGTTCTATGGCATTCAGCATGCCTACGAGGAAGCAAAAATCGCCGGCTATCCGGTGACAGCCATTGAATATGCCGAGGCGGTGTTAAGGGCGCGGCAACGGTTTGCGGAAAGTATCCCCACCGTAACCGACATGGCAGCCGCCTTGCGCATTGCCAGGCCGACTCTGGCCAACCGCCTGGCACTACTGGAAAAGCTGTGTCCCCACCTGATAAACCTGGCTCGGCGCGGCCAGCTCCCCGAAACTGCCGCCAAGGCCATTGCCTCGCTGCCCAATGAAAAACAGCAGATACGCTACCTGCGCAACCCAATGCCGATCGCTGAACTCTATACTCTGATTCAATCTGGTCCGCCATCGAAGGATCCCAAAGCACCAAAGAATGACGAGGAATCCCTGCCGCTACACCCTGGAGAGCAAGCCTTTGCGTCGTCGATGGCGGACATGTTCGGTGTCCCGGTGGAATTAACGCCCTTAGTCGATCAACCGTGGCGCCCGCAGATGCGACTACGGTACGCATCCGCGCAAGAGCTGGCGTCCATCACCGCAAAACTGATCCAGCTGATGGCTGGTGCGTCAAACGTACAGGGTGAAATTGTGTTGACACCGAGGTCGGTTGAACAGCTGATGGCGTTGACCACACCCGAGTAGAGTCCGGTTCCGGGAGTTTGTTGAAAACAAGGAGCCTGGAGGCTCCTTGTCGGGTCAGCTTGCAGCTGGGAATCTCAACCAAAAATTAACTGACTGAGCATAACGATGGTTGCCGCCACACAGGATGCCCCCACTACAATGACCGCATAATCGCGGCCCGTGAGCAGTTGGTCCCTGTCTGACTTCACGACATCAACCTCCACAGCGTGATACCTGTTGAACAATCCAGGCAATGGTAGAGCCCGCAATGGTGCCCGTCAGGGCAATGGCTTTTAACATAAACTCAGCTTTCCATCGTCGATGGTCCCCTTTAATCTCCAGCCTGAGCCTTGCGATCTCCAGTTCTAATCGAGCTTTGTCCAGTGCCTGCCGTTCGGCTTCCGGGGTCTGTTGATCAGTGCTGGACATCGTATGTCCTTACGCTGTTCGACGACCACGGCGGGGGATTGAGCGGCGCGATCTTGACACGCTGGCTTGCCTCCTCCCAAGACACCCGCACGGTGACGGCGACAAGACCTTTGCAGCTCGACACGAGAATCGTAAAATCCGCGTGTTCGACCTCTTTGGCGAATATATCAACTGCTTCCGCAGCTTTGTTTACCAGTGAGGCTAGGCTCGGGTTGTCGGGGTTCTGCGTCAACTCCCACAACTCATCATCGATGAGCACGGGATTCAAAAACCCCAGTATCGGGAACCGACCATCGCCACTGACCGGGCGGACCAAACCGACCGTTTTACTGATATCGCTCATAGTAGTGCTCCTTTCGGATAGACACCGAGCAACATCGACCATCGGGTGAGTTACCCGATGGGTTGATTACAAATGCGGACAGGCCGCTACCTACATGCTAGTGAAAGTAGCCACGAGGTTGACTAAACATGGCAAGGGATGCCTGCAACGTCAATGGAAGCTTTCTTCTGCTGGGAGAGTTGGCAGTCGCGAATGACAGGAGTCGCCACTTCTGGGACTGTGAGTTGTGGGCGAACCTCGCGAGCGGACTCGACCCGAAGTGTGCGTTCGCTATTTTGCAGGAGCTGTAAAGCGAGCAGTAAGTTTTCAACTATTGCCGAATAACCCAGGTCGAGTGTAAATGGCATGTGCGTAGCTCTAGGTTATATCGGCATCCCGAGTAGTCTGCCATACTTTTTAGCCATCATTGCCAAGTGGAGGCACAAATGGCTGAGGGATTGATCCCAGCGTTAGCACAAGGACCGTTCTGGCTATTCGCCATCGTAATCGGAATTATCGTGTCGTTTGACGTGATAGGCGTGGAGTTCACGCGCGACTATCCACAAGAGGAACGCGAAGGACAACCGATACGGTGGACTCAACGAATGCGAAGCATGACCATGCTTCACGCACTGTTCCATTCCGGATCATTTCTGGCGTACATGTTGGTGATTTACGGACTACAGGCTCTGTTGTTTATTCCCTTCGACTGGTTTGACCTCCCAGAAGATTTAGTGGATGGGATTCTTGCGTTGGTCAGTTTTGTAGTAGTTGCGTTCATATGGTGGACGTATCGTAGCAAAATTAAGGAAGACCACTCAGATAAGACTGACGATTCATGCTCGGTTGAACGGCGCGACATGAGATTCTTCGTCGACCTCGTCAGAGCTGTATTCGGTGAACGAGCGCGAGGGGCAGCAGTCGCAGGTTCTGTTGCTGTGGATATGCTCGCAATAAGTGCTCTGCTTCGAACTGCACTGCTGCCAGGTCCGACAGGAGTAGTGCAGTCAAGCTGGACAGGTTTTTTGATTCTTGACTTAGTAATATTTGCCGCTCTGATTGCAATGGCGGTAAGTGTGTCAGTGTTTTTAGCGCAACAATTTGGCGCTTCCCTGCGAGAGATTTCTCCCAAGATCGCTGCTGTATTAAGAGTAGCAGAACCATTTGCTGTGTTCTTTATTATGGCTGGTCTAATTCGCACTACAGCCCAATACAACGGCTTCGTTATGCAGGTCGAATGGCCAGTCGATGCAAACTTGATTGACGCTATATTCGCGGGATTTGTTGTAGTTTCGCTTTTCTGGTCGAACAGTATCTCGTGGACGAAGTTGGTTGAAATAGCTTCGAGACGGAACGCTGATGATGTATCTCAAACGACTGTTGTTACCCGCGCGACGGTGATGTCCGATCTTAAGAAGCTAGAGCCTGCAGTGGGTGTGGCACTCTTGGTAGGCTTAGTAGTGTTCAGTGGTCTCTTAGTTGCCTATCTAACCCCAGGTGAAATTGGTCACAATCACCTAGTGGAGGGAACCGGATACATCGCTGCTCTTTGTTTGTTTGTCACGGGGGTTATTTTATACTGGCCTTCGGTCGTCTTGGATTCTTGGGAGACGAATACTAGCTCTAACTTTCGTAGCTTTCAGACCGCAACTCCCATGCATTTCTGGAATAGACTCGTAGGAGTTGCACTAGCCCTTTTGGCCCTAAACGCGTACAGCATTTTTCTCTTCGATCTAAACTTCCAAACAGAGGCGTCTCTTGTTTGGTCAGGGTATTTATTGCTGACATGGGCTCTGTTCGACGCGCGACGCTGGCGCTTCTGTATATCTGACCTAGGAGGCGAGGCCAGGAGGGCAAACGATGCAGATTATGCTGAGCTTCTTTCGGCGTTTGGGCTAGCATCGTCTGCTGTAGCGATCATCGCGCCGGTCCTCACGAGATCACTGAGCTAACGTCGCATCTTGACCGGAAGCTGAGGGGCTGCCTATAGATTTTCGCGACTCGGAACCGTCCGTGTTGGGGACTCTGCTGCCAATCAATGATGCTGGACGATGGGCTTTAATCCGTTTTAATAACATTAATACGGATTATTAAAGGGCCCCTACCATGCCGAAAGCAGGCCAGGCGCGCGTCCCGACCCCCGCAGAATGGCAACGGGTCTTCGAGGTCATCCAGGACCACCGCCATCCGGAAAAGAATACCGCGATCATGCAGATCAGCGCGAAACTCGGCTTACGTGCCCAAGAGATCGCCCTGCTCCAGATCAAAGAAGTTGCGCGCCTGAAAAAATCACCACCCGGGTTTACCCTGTACAAAGTTATGTCATTGCCCGCGGCCTACACCAAGGGCGCCAACGCCATGGGCCGATCGACTCCTCAGTACAACCGGCGAACCGTGAGCTTCTCCGTCGAGGCTTTCGACCAGGTTGTCGCGCAGATCGTCGATCTGGCTAACGCCGGCGTAGAAGTAGATCCAAAGCGATTTTATCCTGCGGTCAAGAAGCGGGCCGGGCAATCGCGGGATCTGCCGCTCGTGGACGAGGATCTGAGGGAGGCGCTGACGACCTACCTGGCTTTGAGGCTCGACAAGAATCCAGATGCCAAGCCCTCTGATCCCCTTTTCATCACACAGAAAGGTGTCCCCTACTCCCCGAATACCTTGCAGGAACACATAGCGCTAATCCTGAGGGGCTGGGCCGGCATCGAGAAAGCGAGCTCCCACAGCGGCCGACGTTCCGTGATCACGGACATTATCCATAAACAGAAAAAGTCGCTGAAGGTGGCTCAGAAGGTCGCTGGTCACAAATCAGCCAGCACAACAGTCATCTATGATGAGCCCCCGGAAGAAGCGATCAGTGATGCGTTGAAAAATCTTTCTTAACTGGCATCTTATAGCAGTCCTGACTCCAGGCTCTTGGACAGCTACTCACACCTCGAAGCATACTTCCACGCCGCGATGTTATTCCAGATCGGGATAACTGTCGCTTGACCATTATTGTGCCCCTGCTCAAATGTCAATCCGAAAGCCGCTCCTGGTCTGCTCTCTGTTTTTTTAGCCTAGTAGCCGTACTTGTCTTGGCGGTCACGGAAGGCCTTCTCACCGCCTTCCATTGTGGCCGTTATAACGGCGCAGATTTCCGGATTGTCGATGGCTCCGGCTTGAGCAATGATCCGGCTTCCTTCACCGCTTACATCAAGATAGCCGACAAGCTCTGACGATCCGTTTACGACGATATTGGCGTTGTGGCTTGCAAACACTATCTGCCGCTTTTGCTTAGCCCCGTGCAGGCTATGCGTCAGGTCGGAAATTATCTTGTTGTCGAGATCACCTTCCGGCTGGTCGACAATCAGCGGTCCGCCTTCCTGCTCAAGAAGCATGAACAGCAAGGCGGTAGCCCGCTGGCCCTCCGATGCCTTTTCGAAGGCAATTTCCCGATCTCCGTCACAATAGAACAGGTCGATTTCAGGAGTGGGAACCGCTGTGGCGATGGCCTCAACCCGCGATGAATCCATGCGTTCCTGGAAGGCCGTTTTAATCCGGTCGGTCGCACCCAACAATGTGAACAACGCCCCGCATTCGGGCTTTTCCTCTCCGCCCGCTGCACCAACGAGGTTCCAGTAAAGCAGGCTTTGACACTCGGTTCTCAGCTGATCGAGCCAGTCCCAAAGACCATTTTCCCGCAACGCCTCTTCCATCTGACGGACGCGCGTAGCTTCCTGCGAACCGGTTTTGCTGGCTAAATAATCGATCGCCTCGTTAATCTCGGCGGTATTGCCGAGGACATCAACATTGGCTTTGACCTTGCCTCCGGAAAGTTCCTCGATTTCCTGTGCCCACTCGCGGGTCCGGCTTGCTCTTTCCTCGATGCGAGCGCGCAGTGTTCCCAGTGCTTGCGAAAGCCCTTCCGAAGGGTCGCCATAGCCGCCGATGCGGGCTTGAAGCGCCCGAATTTCCTTGGATTTTTCTTCAAGGTCCTCGCGCAGCTTGATGATCTGGGTCGTGACCGTGCGGTGAGCGCCCATTTTATCAAGGACACCGTCACGCGCTGTGCGCGCAGTGCTCAGCTGCCTCTGCCAATCCGCTTCGGCCTCGGCCAGACCGGTGCGAAGGCCCACGATCTGCTTATGCAGGGCATCTATACCGTCATGAAACGCTCCATATAAGGAGGCATATTTTTCCTGGAAGCCCTTTACTTCATCACCGAGGTCCGTGGAGAGCTCTCGCGCCGCTGCAAGTTCTCGCTGTGTCGCGGAAAGGTCCGCCACGATCTGATCGGCATGATCAGAAGCCTGGGAACGCTTGGTCTCGAAATCGCTGACTTTTTCGAAATACGCGACCTTGGCCTGATCGTCCTCGGATTGCGTGGGGAGCGTTTTTTCAAGAGCTTGAATCCGTTGCTTCAACGAGTCCCTTGAAGTCACCAGAGCACGCAACTGTGCCTTATGCGCCCAGTGCTCCGTGAGGTGCTGAATTGCCGTGCGTGTACAGCTTTTGGCATCGTCTATTGCCGTAAGTAAGCGATCGTCTTCCTGCTTGTATTCCTGATTCACGAACTGCAGCAGGTCGGATAGCTGTGTGCGTCTGCCTGTCGATCTCCCCACTTCTGCCAGTTCGCTCTGGCTGTAGACGACACTTGGGAACAGATCGCGCAACTCTTTCACCGTTATGGTTTGCGCGGTCCCGTCCGGATAGGTGACAACGGGTTGATAAGCCGTGGCAGGACCACGGGCAACTTCAAAGATTGCCCCGTCCTGCTGCACCTGAATCTGCACAGTACCATTCTTGGTAACTAGTGAATCATTGACCAGACTGTGCATCCGGTCACGACCGGAATAGTGTTCTCGTGGCTGGTCATAGCTGCTGCGTCCCAGCCCGAAGGCCAGATATTCGAGCAGGCTGCTCTTGCCGCTTCCCCGTCCACCGATCACTGAATTCAGTTCGGGGCTCAGGTCCAGTGCCGGTTGCTGCAAGATGTTCGATCCGTTCACGGCAATGCGGGAGACAGTCAGAGAGGGAATCTCGGGAGCAGTGATCCGGATGCGCGATGGGTGACCGAGGAAGGCCTGTCTGACGGCCTCAGCCGTCGGCGAGGCCAGCTTGATCCAAGTTTCATTAGTCCCGAGATTTCTAAAATCGGAGGACCGTGAATCAGACGTTGGAAGCGGATAGATAAATCTCGTCGACCAGGCGGGGTCGTTTCCTGACAATCTCCTCAGATACCGATTACTCAACGTCTCGATTGTCTGACCGTTATCAAGATACCCTCCTATATACGGCATCCTGAGGAAATCGGCATGACAGCCGTCAGTCAACACGGTGTGCTGTCCGCCTTGGGAGACATTCGGTAAGACGATAAATCGACCCCGCAAGCCAGGGGTGGTATTCAGTTCTTTAGCAATGTCGGCATAGTTGTGGGTCAGCTGGACGACGGCCGGGGCTCTAGCGGCTTGCTCATTCAGGGCGGGGCGCGCAATTCCAAGCCGTCCTTGCGCCTCGTGACGCCACTCTTCCGGCAGGTCGGCATCGAACAGGATCAAACACTGCACACCAGAACGCGCCGTAAGTTCCATACCAGGGAACAGCCAGAGATCAAAATCAGGATCGACTTGCCGCTTATCGGCTATGGCCTGCTGGACGTGGGGCACCATGACCATTTCATGGTGGTCAGTTAGCGCAACGGCCCCCAGCCCTCTGTCGATACAGGCTTGCACAAAAGTTTCTGCCCATTCACGTCGTGCCGCGTCAACGTCATCTTGCGTTGCTGGCGTGCAGGTGCCCGGTAGCGCATCGCCCAGTCCCACGGGGCGAGGCCCCGACCAGTTCGGGTCTCGCGGCGTGTGGACCTGGAAGTCACATTTTCTCCAGTAGGCAAAACTCACTTCTATTCAACCCTCACCTGGCTATTCGTTAGTAGTTGGTAGTAAATTCACCAAGCATCGTTAAGAATCGTGACCGCGTCTGTCAAGGATATTCAGGGACTGCCTGCCCCTGCGGGCGGCACACCCTCATCTGCCCTGGCGTACAGATTTAGTTGACAACACAATCGGTTATACGCAATAAACTAAGAACAGAACAGCGCTATACACTAACCATAATACAGCTTGAATAACTAGAGATGGAACATCATAATAAACTAGATATAATTCGACACGAAAAACTAGCTATTGTACATTAAAGCTATGAGGAGGGCCTCTCATGGCAACACCATCTGAAAAACTCGCACAGTCCCTGCAGGTCTTAAAAGAACTTCAAGATCAGGGGGTTACGGCGATACGGTCGCGTGATTTGAGCCGCACGCACCGTGAGAGGCTGGTTCAAAACGGCTTTTTACAGGAAGTCATTAAGGGCTGGTATATCCCTGCCCGCCCTGGAGAACAGACGGGCGATACCACCTCCTGGTACGCCTCATTCTGGGCGTTTTGCGCATCCTATCTGGATACCCGCTTTGGCAAGGACTGGTGCTTGTCATCGGAGCAGTCTCTCGCTCTGCAGGCGGGGAATATGACGGTGCCAAAGCAGCTGCTTGTGCGGACCAAAAAGGACACCAACAACCTCACAGCCCTGCCGCACGGGACCTCACTTCTTGATATACGGGCCGAACTACCCTCCCCGACCGATACACTCACGCAGGACGGCTTGCGGCTTTACACCCTTCCGGCGGCACTGATCGCATGTGCCCCTGGGGCGTTCACCCAGAACCCAACGGATATCCGCGCGGCTTTATCGATGGTCGCCGACGGGTCCGACCTGCTGGAGCGTCTATTGGAGGGGGGACATTCAACCATCGCCGGAAGACTGGCCGGAGCCTTTCGCAATATCGGACGCGGCGATATCGCCGATAACATCATCGGCACGATGAAGGCCGCCGGATATGACGTGCGAGAGAATGACCCGTTTGATACTCCAAGCCCTGTTACATTCAGCAAGCGGGAAAGATCGCCTTATGTAAGCCGCATCCAGCTTCTCTGGCAAAGGATGCGCGAAGATATTATCGAAGAGATGCCAAAGGCCCCTGGCCTTCCCAAAGACAAGGCGGCTTATCTCAAACAAATCGATGATCTCTATACATCAGACGCTTATCACTCCCTCTCTATAGAAGGCTACCGCGTTAACACAGACCTGATCGAGCGGGTCAGAACCGGCGACTGGAACCCGGACAATGACGATGGCGACCGCGATCACCGCAACGCACTCGCTGCGCGGGGTTACTGGCAGGCTTTTCAGGCTGTAAAAGCGAGCATCGAAGAGATAGTGAATGGCGAAAATGCCGGTGCGATGATCCGAAGGGACCACGCGAACTGGTACCGCGAACTCTTCGCGCCCAGTGTAACTGCCGGTATCTTAAGACCCGCCGATCTTGCCGGATACAGAAACGGCCCCGTTTATATCCGGCAGTCCATGCACGTACCCCCTAATGTAGAGGCTGTACGCGATCTCATGCCCGCATTCTTCGACCTGCTGGAGCAAGAAGAAGAGCCAGGCGTGCGCGTCGTACTGGGACATTTCATATTTGTTTATATCCATCCGTACATGGACGGCAATGGCCGGATCGGCAGGTTTCTTATGAACAGCATGATGGCCGCTGCCGGATATCCGTGGACCATCATTCCGCTTGATACAAGGAATGACTATATGAGTGCGCTGGAGTCCGCGAGCACCGATCAGGACATAAAGCCGTTTACCCGCTTTGTAGCAAGCCTCATCGAAACAGACTGCTCTTGAGAAAGAGTACAAAACGCTTTATTGAAGAACAGAACACAATAGGACAAGACGTAAATGCCGATTCTGAACTGGCTTGATAGAGAAAAAGATGCAATAGCGGCAGAAGATGTGCCCTACAGGTTGCTGGAGGCGGACCCCAAGCTGTCCCGTGGCGATGCTGATACTGAGAACATGCTGATCCAGGGTGATAACCTTGAAGCTCTTAAAGCCCTGCTTCCATACTACGCAGGGAAAGTGAAATGTATTTACATCGATCCGCCCTACAACACGAAATCAGCCTTTGAGCATTACGACGATAATCTAGAGCATACGAAATGGCTCTCGATGATTTATCCGCGTCTTGAGTTACTCCGAGATTTGCTAGCAGAAGACGGCAGTATCTGGGTGTCCATCGATGATAACGAAGGACATTATCTTAAGGTCATGATGGATGAAATATTCGGACGCAAAAATTTTACGACGACCTTCATTTGGCAAAAAGTAGATAGCCCAAACGATAACAAAGTACCTATTACACCGGATCACGAATTTGTTTTGTGTTACGAGAAGCAGAGTGATAACGCTGGATTTAAGAAGAAAGAAGATAGCGGATTGCTAGGTGCATACTCACAAAGAGATGATGAGGATAGGCTCTATAGGGACCGCCTTCTTAAAAAGAACGGAAAAGCCAGCCTAAGAATTGACCGCCCGTCTATGTACTATGAGCTGACCGCTCCAGATGGAACAGCTGTTTTCCCAATTCATGACGACGGCAGAGAGGCTCGTTGGTCGCACTCTAAAGAGGGTGTGAAGAAAGCAGATACCGAAGGCCGGCTCATCTGGAAAATTCGGAAAAAAAATGATGAGGACGTCTGGATTCCCTATATTCGAGAGTTCGCACCAGAAAAACCGAAAAGGCCGCATCCGACGATTCTGCTAGATGTAAAGACCTCACGGCAAGCAAAGGCGCACCAAAGAGAGCTGCTTCCAAACCAGCCCGTTTTTGACACGGTGAAGCCAGAGCAGCTGCTCCAGAGAATTTTAGACATATCAAGCGAAGATGGGGATTTGGTTTTGGATTCGTTCCTCGGTTCTGGAACAACAGCCGCCGTCGCACACAAAATGAACCGACGATATATCGGAATAGAAATGGGAGACCATGCCACTACACACTGTCAGCCTCGCCTAACGAAAGTGATCGACGCCGAACAAGGAGGTATATCTGAAAGCGTTGGTTGGGAGGGTGGCGGTGGTTTTAAATTCTACCGGTTGGGCCAAGCAATCTTCGATAGCGAAGGACATATCAATGAGAATGTGAAATTCAAGTATTTGGCGGCTCACATTTGGTTCTACGAGACGAAGACATCTATGATAAAGAAGGGCAGTTCTCCATTCCTCGGCGTTCACCATGGCACCGCCTATTACCTTCTCTATAACGGGGTACTGGGAGACAAGCGACCTCAAGGTGGCAACGTGCTGACAAGCAAGGTGCTGGCAGACTTAGAACCGCATGACGGCCCGATGGTTATCTATGGGGAGAGCACCCTGCTCGGCCCCGCCAGACTTGCCAATGAAAACATTACGTTCAAACAAACTCCTTACGACGTGAAAGCAAGGTAGAAAAACCTCATGGCGCAAATCAAACTAAAAAACTACCAAGAAAAGACGCTTGAAGTGTTGGGGCTCTACCTCGAACAAGCACGTTTTAATGATGCCAAAGCTGCCTACGAGATCGTACTGCGCGATCACCTAGATATGGACAAGTTCAGACCGTATCAGAACCTGCCGGTCGCTGGGGTCGAGAACGTTCCCTATATTTGCCTCCGGCTGCCGACCGGAGGGGGTAAGACACTCTTGTCGGCCCATACAATCAGGCTGGCCGCCGAGAGCTATATTGAGAATGACTACCCCGTTGCTTTGTGGTTCGTTCCATCAGACGCGATCAAAACGCAAACCCTTGAGACCCTCAAAAATCCGTCAAATGCCAACCGGAAAGCACTCGATGATGCCTTCAATGGACGCTTTGCGGTCTATGATATCAACGACTATGAACAGATTAGGCCGCAGGACATCAAGGATCGTGCCTGTATCATTGTTTCCACGTTCCAGTCCTTCCGCGTCGAAGATACGGATATCCGTAAGGTCTATGCGCACAACGAAAATTTGGAGCCACACTTCACCAAGATACCCAAGGATATAGCAGGACTTGAAACCTTCAAGAATGGAGAGCATGAAGGCCAGGTCAAGTTCTCTCTGGCCAATCTGCTCAACTACTGGCAGCCGCTCGTCATAGTCGATGAGGCACACAATGCCAAGTCCCCCCTAAGCATGGATGTACTGCAGCGGATCAATCCGTCCTGCATTATCGAGTACACGGCAACGCCAGCCGAAAACAGTAACGTGATCTATTCCGTCTCGGCGGCAGAGCTCAAGGCAGAGCAAATGATCAAGCTGCCGATTATGCTCGCTGAACACAAGACGTGGCAGCAGGCCGTCACCGAAAGCGTTCTTGAGCGTGAGAATCTAGAGAAGATCGCCAAGAAGGATAAAGACTATATCCGCCCTATCGTATTGTTCCAGGCGGAGAGCAAGAGCAATGATGTAACCGTTGAAGTCCTTCTCGACGAACTCACGGAGAACAACAATATCGAGCGAAGAAAAATCGCGATTGCAACTGGCGACCAGAAGGAACTCGATAGCATCAATATTTTCGACCCCTCCTGCCCGATTGAGTATGTCATTACCGTCCAGGCACTCAAGGAAGGATGGGATTGCCCCTTCGCCTATATTCTCTGTTCGGTTGCCAACACCCGCTCACCAACAGCAATCGAGCAGCTATTAGGGCGTGTACTTCGTATGCCATATGCAAAGGAGAGGACACAGGAGGCGCTGAACCGTGCCTACGCGCATGTTTCCTCCAAGACATGGGTTAACGCCCAGAACAAGCTCTATGAGCGCCTTATCAGCATGGGGTTTGAAGAGGAGGAAGCCAAGGAGTTCACCTATCAAATCCCCATGAGCGGAATGCACACGGTTTCGCCGACCAAATCATTTTCTGTCACCCTGAGTGAGGCCCCCGACCTGACAGGGCTCGATCTCGCCGAACATGCCTCTGTTGAGATTGAAGAACAGGAATGCGGAGAGGTCGTGCTAACCGTCACGGGCCAGGTGACGGATGAAGTCGTCAACAAGATTACCAAGACCGTTAAGAAAAAGTCTGACAAGGAGCAGTTTCTAACGGCAGCCCACATCCAGCAAAAGCAGCAGGAGGCTGCGCTAACACCGGCACAGAAGGGTCTGGATTTTGTACTTCCGCAACTCGCCCTGCGCTTTGATGATGGGCTTGAACTTGCAGAGCCGGAAACCTGCCTTTATGCGCATGGCTGGGACCTTCTGTCCTACCCTGCCGAACTGACACCGGCAGAATTTTCAGTAGAAGATGGTGCCAAACATTACATGGCAGACATCCAGGGCAAGAAGGTCGTGATTGCCATTGCCGACAGCAAGCAGCAACTCTCGCTGGAAGGTATCCAGACCTCATGGACCGAACTCGAACTTTCCCGCTGGCTGGATAAACGAGTTAAGCAGGGCGACGTGAAACAGACGGATATGCTGGAGTTCCTGCGCCGTCTGATTGCCTATCTTCTGGCCCGCAGTGATCTGGACATGGCGAAACTGGTGCAGGGCAAGTTTCTGCTTGAGAAAGTTATCAAGGAAAAGATTGGCCAGTACAGGAAACAGGCGACAAGGGCCGGTTTTCAGGAATGCCTGTTCTCCACGGAAAATGCAATTGCCGAGACCGACATCGCACAATATTGCTTCAAGTTCGATCCGGCCCAGTATCCGGCAGGACGCCTCTACGAAGGCAAATACAAATACAACAAGCACTACTATCCCCGTGTTGCCTATATGAATACGGAAGAGTCCGACTTCGCATTCGCACTCGACAAGAACCCGCTGGTTGAATTCTGGGTCCGGAACCTCGAACGTAATCCGGTCCATGCGTTCTGGCTTCCGACATCGTCGGACAAGTTCTACCCCGACTTCATCGCCAAACTGACTGACGGGCGGCTACTCGTTGCCGAGTACAAGGGCGAGCATCTCATGTCGACCGACGACACAAAGGAAAAGGCCAATATTGGGCAGCTTTGGGCGGAAAAATCCGCCAACATCTTTCTGCTTTCCTCTTTGGGTAAAGACGGTGACTTCTTCGACCAGATCAACAATGCGATAAGCTAGTTTCACGCTGGTCAGGCGAAAAATACGCCGGGGCAAGGCAGGCCGGAAGGAGAGTTGGCGATGCTCGCGCTTTCCGCGGCGTCGCTTTACACGCAAAGTCTTACGTCCAAGCGTTATAGCGTCAGGTAGTACCCCCAGCGATCCCGGATCTCTCGCTCCGAGGGTCGTTCTATCGTTAGGAATTCCGGCAATCGCCCATCTGTGTAGACGTAGAGACAACCCCAGTCGTATTCCTCCAGCTTCGAGTCTTCCCGGATCCCTGTCGCCGGACAGGCACACTTCTCGTAACTCGAGGTCTTTTGGATCAACGCATCGCCCTCCGAGGGTGCTATGCCTTAGCTGAGGCCCTGGCTGGTTTTCCCCGACTATCTTTGCGTGTCTCCCGACAACCATCCTTATAGCTTGAACAGCCCCAGAAGAATCCGTGCTTGCCCTTGATCCGGCGGAGCTGCCCAGCGCAGCCATCACCGGTACAGGGGTAGCTTGTTGGTTTTGCTTTACCCTTGCTTGATGCACGCGGCTTACGGCCATGTTTTGTCTTCGGTGTTGGTTTAGTAGAGCGTTTCAGAGCCGCGGGGATGGACAGGCCACCGGCACCCTCTTCCAACAGATGCTCCACATGGCCCTGGATGCTGGACATAAAATGGTCAAGCGTCTCATCGCCCTCGACGATCTGGCTCAGGTTGAGTTCCCAGAGAGCTGTCATATCCGGCAGGGTCACAAACTCCGGCAGCGCATCGATCAGGGCTTTGCCGAGATCGGTGGATGTCACGGTCTTGCGGTGCTTCTCGAGGTAATCACGCTTGAACAGCGTATCCAGGATGGTCGCCTGGGTAGCCGGTGTGCCGAGGCCATCGGTGTCTTTCAGCACCTTGCGGATCAGGGGGTCTTCCACGAACCGCGCTACGCCGGTCATCGCATCGAGCAACGAGGCCTCGGTAAAGGGTTTCGGTGGCGTGGTGGTCTTTTCTTGCACGGCTGCATCCAGCACTGCTACAGCATCGCCGGCGGTGAGGGTTGGCAGTGGGGGCCCGCTCTGTTCCTTTAGGTCATGGTTTTTCGAGTCAGGCTTTGGCGGAACCACGTGACGCCAGGCGTACCAGCCGGCGGTGGTTTCCAACTCTTGCTTGGCCCGGAGCAGCTCATTGCCAGCTGGGGTAGCAACCACGATGTCCAAGCGGGTTTTCTCCAGCTCTCTCGGTGTCAGGAACTGCAGCAGGTAGCGGTGAGCCACCAGGCTGTAGATGAATTGTTCATCACTGGACAGGCTGGCGGCAGACTGGCTTTTGGTGGTGGGGATGATCGCGTGGTGCGCCGTGACCTTCTTATCATTCCAGCACGGCCCATAGCGAGTCAGGTCCACTGCATCCGTCAGGGGCGCCAGGTAATGGTCGCGCCCCAACGACTGGCCGATGGCTTCGCGTACCTCACTGGCCTGCCCGTGGTGCTCTTGGGGCAGGTAGGCGCAATCAGAACGTGGGTAGGTCAGCAGCTTGTGTTTCTCATACAGGGCTTGCGCTACATCGAGGGTGCGGCGGGGCGTCAGGCCACGCAGCTTCGCTGCGGCTTTTTGCAGTTCCGGCAACGAGAAGGGTAACGGTGCATTGACCTTGGCGGGCCTGCATTCGAAGACCGACACTTCGCCAGGCTGACCACTGATTGCCTTCGCCACCGCTTCCGCGAAAGCCTTGTCGATCACCCTGCCCTCAGGATCCAGACAGGCCTCAGCCCGCTCGCCCGGTACCCATTGCGCGGTGAAATCACAGCCCTTGGCGCTGACCGTGGCCTGTACGGTAAAGAAGGGATGCGCCTCAAAGTTGGCGATCTCCCGATCACGGCGCACTACCAGGCCCAACACCGGGGTTTGCACCCGGCCGACGCTCAGCACACCGGAAAGACCGGCCTGCCGCCCCGCCAAGGTATAGAGCCGGGTCAAGTTCAGGCCATAGAGCCAGTCGGCGCGGGTGCGTCCAATAGCCGCATCGCGCAGTCCCCGGTAATCCTGATTGTCATGGAGGTTCCTGAGGGCGCGACGTACTGCGGGTGGATTGAGATCACTGATCAGTGCTCGCTGTACTGGCGTTTTGCCGATGCCGATGTGCTGTAGCACAGCATCGACCAGCCACTGCCCTTCCCGGTCAGGATCACCCGCATGCACAATCACTGTTGCCTGCTTGGCGTACCGCTTGATGGTGTTGTAGAGTTCGCGGGCTTTAGGGGCAAGCTTCAGGCGCCATTGATCAGGCACGATGGGCAGGTGTTCCAGCGCCCACTTCTCGTAAGCGGGGTTATAGTCCTCCGGCATGCACTGGCTCAGCAAGTGGCCGGCACACCAGACCACGACGTTGCCGTCACCGGAGACAATGTGTGTCTTGTGACGCTGCTGGGGGCCCGGCAGCACCGCCGCAATCGCGTGGCCCAGGGAGGGCTTTTCTGCGACGAAGACTCTCATCGCGGTTGATGCTTCCTGTCGTCAGGCAATCGGCGATCGTCTGTATTGGGGTATTCCACACGAATCGTTTGCGGGCTGTTCACACGCATCCTGACATCACCGTGTTCGAGGGCCTCGATCACGATTATCGTATCCTCGCCAATGCACAGAGCCTCGCCCGGCTTGCGTCTCAGTGTCAGCATCCCTGCCACTCCTGTCATCCGTAGCGTGACACCACTTCTAGGGCGTCACTGTTCCCTGAAGCTGCCAGTTGCCAGTGGAACTCTTCCAGTGCACTGATCACGGCATCCGGGTCAACCGCCTCACCGAGCAGACTCTGTACTTCGCTGCGTGAAATCTCCCGGGTGAAGGCCAGCAGTGCCGCGACCTGCTGCGGCTCCAGTTCAAGCATGAGTGTTGTACGCTGCATAGACCAGCCTCCTGGCTACATTTGATGTCACAAACCGCGCTGTTTGCCATGGCGCGCGGTCCGCTGGAAACGTCATTTCCGACAGGACTATTTTGCGGGATTGAAATCTCGGGGCACACCCTAAAACCGTCGCCCTGCCCTGCGCGTGTCGTGCTATGCTTGAAAAGACGACACACCGGCACGGAGGGCGGTGAGATGACGGTAAAAGACTTATTCTGCGGACTCGCGCGCGCTGGCGGCAAAGCGCTGAATGGTATTGGTGCGGCGGCAACTGAAGTGCTGCGGCATGTTGATATCCCCGATACTGAAGATGACCACCGCACGGGCCCAGTTCAAAAAGAGTATTTGGACTCACCTCATGGTGATGGTCGCAATGGTCTAAGGGTTTTCTCCAAGCCCCACGATACTCACGACGTGCACAGCTAATCATCAAGCTTTTCCTTTTGTTGCGGCCTTGGTGGCTACCTGTCCAACCGCTTGACCGCCGGCAGATCCAATTGCCCCAGATTTCTGGCTATGTCCTTCCAATAAGCCGGATGCTCCAGCGTGGTACCCCACCCAACCCACTGCTGTGAGGTAGAGGATGGGGAACACGACGTACAAGAACCTGGATATATAGAGCAGGATCAGTGACTGCGTGGCGCTGGTGCCTGAGGCAAAGACACTCAGACCACCGGCGCTGGTGAGCAGGTGCACTAGGTTATTGTCGGTCCAGAAGGCCACGGCCCAGATGAAGGTCAGAAAGTGAAAGCCGAAGTAGATTATGCTCAGCGTGATCAGGCTGCGCAGCGAGTAGCGCCCAAAGATCAGCAGAAAGGGCAGCGCAATCACCATCATCATCAGGGCCAGGGGCTGAAACAGGCTGATGCCATTGCGCATAGCGTAGCCTTCACCAATGGCGGCCGGGGCTTTCAGGGCAGAGCCGATAAAGGCCATGCCTGCCACGCCCACATCCCGGGCGGCTTCCCCCATGATCAGGTAGGCACCGTGGTTGAGCATGGTGCCGGCTGTTTGTAGCAGAACACTGTCGCTATTGCGCCAGTCGGCAAAGCGGCCCTGGCGCACCTGCTTGGCCCCATCCCCATAAGTCACCGCCAGTGGCATGTCGGAGCTGACCGCATCCGTGGTGCGTTTAACCGACAGGTATTTGCGCAAAAACACGTCCTCTCGCTCGCTGGTGTTCAGCGACACGGTCGAGGTGCGCTCCACCAGGTTATCGGCGCTGTAGATCATCTCGTCCCGCAGGTCGGCCGGCAGGTAGTCGAGCACCCGGCGGCGCAGGCCCAGAGTACTGTTAGCCCACCAATCACTGCAGGCCGGGAAGCCCCCGGCGCTGGCGTATTGCTCAAAGCCCGCGTCCCGGGCTGGATCAAAACTCCACTGGGGATTGGGCACAGCGCTGTGATAGCGGTCATAGAGGCCCGAACCCTGCAGGTAGGCCGAGCCCAGCCAGGTCACTTCGGCTTTTTCCTCCGCGGTCATACTGCCCATACCGGTCCGGCTCAGGCGGGCAAGCGACGGCTGCCAGCAATCGCGCTTGAACTGCTCCAGCTCCCGGTTCAGGTCGGGATCTTCGAGATTGGCTTCGGCCAGCCGGTAATCGATGGTCGCGACATCGTAACTGCAGGGGATCGCGGCCACAGAAGCCGCAGTGACGGCTTTACTCAGCCAGTGCATCATCGCCCACCACAGGGGGATGGAGCCGGTCTGGTCGCCCATTGCCGCCAGTGTGGTGTCGTAAGTGGTTCCGGTGTTGGTGCCGGGAATGATCTCAGCCGCCTCGGTACAGCGCAGGGCCGGCTTGTTGTATTCCATGTCCGCCAGGCGCACCTCCAGCAGGGGGATGCCCGCAAAGATCAGCACACCCAGCATCGCTATGAAGTCGGCCTCGATTTTTTTGAGGGACTGGATGGCGGCACTGCCCTCGTCATCACCGCCCTTGTGGCTGTCCAGACAGTTGCCGAGCACCATGACAATGATCGGGATGAACACAATGCCGGTATCCACCAGCACCGCCCAGATGCCCTCGTAGAGAATCCAGCTGAACAGCGTGGTTACGAACTCGAAGTAACTGGCAACACCCATTGTGTGGTTTCCCCTCCCCTGCCCGCTATCCAAAGCCGCGGCTGATGATGATCAGGACTTCCACCACTAACAGGCCACCAATGAGGACCGGGCGCATCGCCGTCCACTGCGGACGCTGATCCGCCGTGACCCCGAGGGCGCGCGCCAACGCGCCCTGCCACCCATACCAGGCGGCGATCCACAGCATGATGCGCAATAGCTGCAACCACTCGCGCCAGGGAGTGAGTGCCGTATGGATATCACCGACCTGTTCGCCGGGTACCCGGGGATCCATGCCGGACCACCAGAGCAAGAGTGTGACGACGAACAAGGCCAGGGTCAGGACCAGTAACCAGCGCAGCGTGCCTGTCAGCCAACGCAGGCTCATTCTTGTACTGCACCGTCCCGGAAGCCGGATTGCGGGACCGGCTCCACCTGCATCACCTGACTGCGCAGTTGCTGCCGCGATAGCAGCGCCGCCGGCATGCTGGTGGCCACCCGCTGACGCACATCCATCTCGTAGAGCAGGTTATCGACCTCCTGCTCGAGCTCTGCGACTTCCAGGGCGATGGCTTCACGGCCCACTGCCACGTTGGCAACATTGGGTTCGTCCATGCCGGCCAGCAATGCCCGGCGGGCCATGAGCGCGCGCTCCATGGTGCGCGCCAGGGCCATCTCCCCGGCCAGGCGATCAATCAACTGGGGTTGCAGGTTCTCGTCCTCCTCCCGCAGGGCTTCGATCACAGGTCGGGTCAGCTGCATGCTCATGCCGCCGGAGACCTCGGCCAGCTCATCAGCGCTCGGCGGCGTGAGACTGGAAACCAGCAGGCCCAGCTCGAAGGCGATCTGTTCCGCCAGCCAGGCCACCGAGTGGTTAAGGCCCATACCCGCCTGCACTTCGATCTTGCTACAACCGGCACAGGTGCGGATGGCCTTATCGCCCAGCACCTGCACTGTCCAGTCGGCAAAGGCCTGGGGCGAGGCCCACTCCTCACAGATGGGGGCACCGTCACAGGTGCTCACCGTGCTGGTCGTGTCGTTGGGGACGCGATTGAGGAGTAGGTTATAGCCAGCCTTGGCGGCATCCTCGGTGGGCTCAATGGGGGGCTGATTCTGGCCCCCACGACGCGCACCGGCGACCCAGACCACGCCGGCATCCACCCCGTCGGTATCGGCCCGGGCCTTGGTGTCGAGGATCTCCCCGCCGTTATTGGACTGGGTGCCCCACCAACCGCCTTTGGCGACACTCTCCCAGCGGTCATTGCCGATAGCCTCATCCATGACCCCGACCAGTTCCTCGCAAGAGGTCTTGGCGATATGAAACTCCTCAGAGGCCTGCAGCACGCCGTTTTGCAGCAGGTCGTAGAGCGCGGGATTGACCCGCTGGATCACCAGTGCGGGCAGACTCGCCACTGCCGCGGTCGCGGACTGAATGACATTGCCCATCAGATCCTGAAAGCTTCCCTGGATGCCTTCAAGCTGTTCACTCACCGACACGTTCATGTCGAAGTTGCCGCAGATGAGGTCGGTGTTCCAGGCGACATCACCGCCGAGGCGCAGGGTCTCGACACGGTTGCTGGGCGGCCGGGAGATTGGCTCGCCGCCACCGATGCCGTAGTAGAGGGTGTCATCGCGGGCGGCGGCCTGCAGGCTGAGCAGGACCAGCAGCAATCCCAGCATCCTGTGTTGTTGGCGGTAGAACATCGCGGTCTCCTATAGGGTCAGTATCAGCACCGCCCCGGCGGGCTCGCAGCAGCGGTAGGGTCGCCACACCTGCCAGGCGTTGCCGCGCACCTGGTTCAGTCGCCCGGCATAGGGATCGAGGGGATAGAGGGTGTCGTCGATATCCGGCAACACCCGGCAGGACTGAATCGAGGGGGTCAGTTGCTGGTAAAGCGCACTGCCGGTCCCCGATGGCGGCCACTGCCCCTGTGCCGGGGTGCCGTAACTGTCGAGGGGCAGATAGACATGGGGCTGGTAATCCTGACTGACGATGTCCATGGCGCGGATTGCTGCGACCAGCGCGCTTTTGTAATCGTGGCTTTGATGGGTGAAGCCGATACGCGGATACAGGCCGGCAAAGGTCGCCGCGCCGCGGCCGACCCGCTGCAGCACATTGGCCAGTGCCAGGGGCGTCTCCACCACCGGATTGCGCCAGGCCGGATCAAAGGTGCTCACAAAGTACGGCGTCATCGGCCAGGTCTGGGGTGTGCAGAAAGGCAATACATCAGAGCTGGCAGCGGCCAGCGCCCAGTAATCGATGACACCCGGGGAGCCGATGACATCGGCGTGCTTGAATTTGAGGGCCTGCTCGCGATCGATGGCACCGCCCTCATCGCTCGCCCCACCCTCCTCCGCAAAGCTGGTCGGACTGGCCAGGTGATTCGCCTCGGGCCAGCTGGTGTTGCCGATAAAGGGGTAGGCCGATACCACAACCTCGGGGATGTAGTGCTCTGCCCGCACCGAATAGTCGAACTCACAACCGACGGGTGTACAGGTCATCCACAGACACAGGCCGATCACCTGGTAGGCCTGACAGCTCAGATCCAGGGCCGCACTCATGATGCCCGCGGAGCTGATGGTGGCAGTGTCCGCCTGGGCCGGCGGGCTGAGCGCGCTGGAGGAGAGGATCAGCATCAGGCAGAGGGCGTGTAGAACTGTACGATCAGCTTCAAGGGTGCGCACGATAGGCCTCCACTTTGCTCAGCGCCTCGGCCACGTCATAGACGCCATAGACCACGTAGCCCGGCGCCACCAGCACGGCCGGTAAGCGTTCAATGCCCAATAGCTGCGCCATCGCCGCGGCATTGGCCTGCTCGCGCAATTGTGCCAGCGCCTGTTGGGCCGCGGGTTTATTGAGGCGGGCCAGTGCGATTTGTCGGGCCGCTTGCGGGTTGCCCGGGTTCGGAAAGTGCAGGCCCTTGAGGGTTGAGCGGGTATCACCCAGCACAAACACCGCGGTGGCCTGGTCCGCATTCGCGATCGGGCGCAGCCCCTCGGCGGTAAATAACATCACCTCGATGGCGCGGGCAGGGAGTGACAGACATAAGACGATAGCGGCCATGGGTGCGAACAAGTAGGCCTTATTGCGGGTCATCGCTGATCCCCCGCATCCGATCGATCTCGGCGGCAACCCGCATGGCCGCTTCCAATTCACTGCAGCCGTGTTCGCGCATCAGGGCATTGCGTTGGGCTTTTTCGTGTTTCTCGGTCTGGGCCAGGGCGAGCATCAGGGACGGCGGCACGTTGCGCACCAGGTACTCGTGTTGTTCGCTCATCAACACGCCCTCGGTGTACTGCCCGGGCGCTTTGCTGGCGGACAACAACATACTGCGCTGTCCGGCGTGCAACTGGCGGTACTGCTCCAGGGCCTCTACTTCTTCCTTGGGCATCACCAAACACAGCCACCACTCTACCGTATTGAGCATCCTGCGAGCAGCATCGGGGTAGTCGGCCATGTTCTGGGTCGCGCTCCACAGCCAGGCGCCCAGCTTGCGCCACATCTTGACGATCTTGACCAGAAAGGGCGCCAGCAGCGGGTTGGTGGTGATGATGTGGGCCTCGTCGATGGTCACCACGATTTCCCGGTCGGTGAACTGATCGCGCTCGGCAATGTGATTGATGCGGTTCAGGCAACTGATCACCGAGATCGCCAGATTGGCCTCGTAGCCCTCCCGGGCGAAGGTGGCCAGATCAATGATGGTGACATCAGCCTCCGGCCAGGGGTCGCCGACAGTGTTGAAGACCTCACCGTTGAAGGCGTGGCAGTACATGTCGATGGCCTGGCCCATATTACGCAGCTTGCCGGCCTCGGCGTCGGTGCGCGCTGATTCGGCCAGTACAAAGAAGGCCTCGCGCACATCCTCGGTCAGCGTGGGCCGGTCCGCGGCCTGTGCCCGCTCGGCCGCTGCCAGGATCGCCCGACGGATCATGCTGCGATCGGCCCGGCGGATCTCCCGGGCTTCGCGCTCTTCGCCGCCAGTGATCATCAGCAGGGCCACGATCTCCAGTTCGCCCATGATGTCCCGGGGTTCTTCCTCATCGTCGCCGGCCTCCACCGCGGTGAGCGGATCGAACAGCACGCCACCCTGCAGCAGCCGGTGGGCATCGGCGAAGGGCGAGAGCGCCACCCCGCTGCCGGGTTTCAGAGAGACCTGGTTGACCGACAGGCCGAGGGACGCAAACCACTGCCCCAGCAGGCCGAAAGAGTTACCCGCCTCGATAATGAACAGCCGCGGCCGGTGCATCGCCATCACATGGGCCAGCATCGAGATGACCGAGGCGGACTTGCCCGCGCCAGTAGGCCCCAGAATCAGCATGTGGGCGTTCTTCTGGCGATCGGCGGGATTGAGCGGATCAAAGAACATCGGCTCGCCGCCGCGATTAAACAGGGCCAGGCCCGGGTGACCGGTACCGCGGTTGCGCCCAAAGAAACAGGACAGGTTGGCCATGTGCTGCACCAGGGTAATCTGGGCCCCGCGCCAGCCTTCCCTGGCATCCAGCGCCGGGTCATAGACCATCGGCAAGTTGCGGATCGCCGCATCCAGGGCCGTGAAATCATCCTTCGGGGCAATGGCCCGAAAACCGACATTCAGCAGGCGCGCCCGCAGGGCGGTGCTGCGCTCGTTGAGCTCGGCAACACTCGACCCGCGCAGATAGACCGCATACTGGGCACGGTAGAACTTGTGGCGCTCGGCCAGGATCTCCAGGGCGGTACCGCAGTCCTTGCGCACCTGGGCGGATTCACTGCCCTCCCCGATGGCAGAGGCATCGATGGCCTGAATATGCGCCTCCAGCGAGTCCTGGGGGATCACCACCATTGTGGTGACGAACACACTGCCCGGCGGCAACACATCGATCAGGGTATGGGTGGCATCGCCCCGGGTGATTTCGCCGGTGACCTGTCCGACCTGTGGCCGGCGGCGCAAACCGTCGATGGACAGGCAGCGCAGAGCGCTATTACCGAACCACCAGCACTGGCCTGCCTGATCACTGCGCGGATGCTCGTAGAACAGGGTCTCAGTGAAGCGATCGCCCACCGGCAGGGTGTCCTCATCGTGGCGCGCGGCGCGCAGGAAGGCTTTGGTATCCCCGCCAAAGAGGTCGGTGCCCTCATTGAAAAAGCCCAGCAGCCAATCATGAAAGTCCGTCCCCGACAGGCGCTTGAGGCCCACTCCGGCAGCGTTTAAAGCCTGGGTGAACTTGTCCACGGTATCGGCCAGCTCCAGCAGGGCGGTCTCGCGATCCATCCCGGCCTCACTGCGGGCCTTGCGCCCCTTGGGGGCCGGGTGCTTGCGGTAGAGCATGAGCAGGTTGCGGCGCACCGCCCCACCCCAGTCGGTCTGGGTTACTACCCCGTCATAAAACAGCCCACCGGGTTTGCTGATGCCCTGGTAGTGGCGCGCCATGAGCTCGAGATAGGCGCGGGTATAGGCTGTGTCGCGGATGTGTCGGGCGGGATAGTGGCTAACGGCGTCCATGGCCCTATCAAGATCGGGCTCGTCGAAGGTGTAGCTCTGCAGCACCCAAGGCGCCTGGTCGTGTTCATCAAAACTGTCCTGCAAAGCGTCCTGCAGCGTATCGCGCAGCTCGGCCAGGTAATCAGGGGAGCGGCCCTCGGTTCCCGCCGGGAGCACTTCCAGCACCGCACCGACACTCACCCCGTCGGCCAGCAGGATCGCCTGATGCGCGGGCAGATATTCCACCCAGGGTAAAAAATCCACGAAGGAGCGCTGGCGTTTGTACAGGCCTCGACGCGCTCGCTGACTGAGTGGAGCCTTTTTGACGCCCTCGCCCGGCAGGCGGGGGCGCAGCTCGGGGTCGGATGCAGTCATGGCGCATCCTTGTCATCGATTCCTGGGCTTTCAGGGCTTTCGCCGGTTGTCGCGGTCGCCTCCAGGGTTCGCGGGGCAAGGGGCTGCCCCTCCAGATCACTGCTTTTGTGGTAGCGCGGGGTCGATGTGTCAGTGCCGGCGGCGGGCTGGGTACTCGGGACCGGTTGGGTCACGGCAACCGGCGTCACCCGTTGGGACTCCCCGGGCAGGCGATACTGCACGCGCTCGTAGAGTGGAATCACTGTGGTGTAGCCGGGAATCGGTGCCCGGCTGCGGGTCGCCAGGTGCGGGTAGACGTAGATCAGCAGGTCGGGATTGGCCAGCCGCGGAAACAGGTTACGGGTCTCGGTGGCGACCTCCCGCGTGTAGGGCAGGTAGTCCAGCGCCTCGCCGGCGGGCTGAGCGTCCAGTTGCTGGTAGGCGGTCGTGGTGTGCGCCGCGACTTTCTCCTCGCAAGTCTCGAGGGATTCATCCAGTTCGAGGTCCTGGCACACGGCCGTTGGCTGCAATAGCTCGATATCAGCGTTGCTGTCGGTATTGAGGGTGCCACGGTAGATATCCAGCATGCTGTGCTCAGTGGGCGGCAGGATGGTTTCCTGATTGGCACAGCCGCCGATACTCAGGCTGCCAAGCAGTACCATCACTGCGGGCAGATGTCTTTTAGGTTCTATCAAGCAGTGTTCAATCGAGTGCACGGTAGCCTCCTTGCCGGTCTGCCAGGTGATTCACCCGTCGGCCCTTGGGGTCGTAGTCAATGGCCAGCTGTTCGGTGATGTGCAGACTCACGGTCATGCCGGGGTCGACATAGATCGCATCGAACTGCTGGGCCTGACGCTCATCCAGCCAGCGGGCGATCTCCGTGCTGCCATCGGCTATGGCCTGACCAAGGATGTACTCACCGGTATCCCCGGTGACGATGGTGCCGACACCGGCACCGCCCGCCCCGATGCTGGTGACCTGGGTGGTCTGGCTGGCGGCCGCCGCTTCGGCCGCTGCGGCGACACCGACCACGCCAATACGCTGGGCGAGATAGGACGAGGCATTGGAGATGCGCTGGCCCACCACACAGGGGTTACCGTATTCATCGGAGAGCTCACCGATCACCGTGGTCTGCTGCTGGGCGTTACCCTCGTAGATGTCCTCGGCTTTGGGCACCGTACGGATGGTGCCGTCATTGAACACAAAGGTGATCGAACGCAGATCCCCGCGCACACAGCCCAGGGTCCAGTCCCCCACGGCCTTTCCGCTGGCCACCGCATAAGAGACTTCGGGGATCTCGAACCCATTGGCCGCGAGGTTGTCCGAGCCGATGATCACCTTGAAGCTGTAGGGGTCGGTGACCTGACTGCCAATGGGTACCCGCCCGACCAGGGCGGTCATCGCCGTGGCGTTCATCAGGGTCGCATTGCGCGGCACCGTGTAATAGGGCACCAGTGCGTCCTTCGCACCGGTGTTGCCCGAGGCCAGCCCGGAGAGAGCGTTGCTGCCCGTGCTGTTTGACCGCCCTGTGACCCGGTTGAGGTGGTCGGTGAGTGCGTTGCCGCTGTTGCCACTGCCGCCCAGCGGCGCCACCCAGGTCATCTCCTCGGGGCTGAATCCCGTGGCACTGGCACTATCAAAGCGCGTGGTTGTCGTCTCGCTCTCCAGATGGCCCTTAAGATCGCGGGCACGGGCTTCCAGCTGATTGATCTGCTGTTGTGCGCGCTCCATGTCGCGATCAAAGCGGGTCTGTACGTGCCGGCGGGCCTGATTCAGGTCGCTCTGCAGATCCTGACCGAGGCGCTTTTCCATCTTGCGCAATTCCGCGTTGTCCTTGCGCAGGGTCACATTGTCATCGCGCAGCTGATCCGCCTGATCGCGCAGGTTCTTGACTTCCGCCACCAGGGTCTGCACCGTATCGCGCTCGGTATCGCCTTCCACGCCGAGCTCATCCGCCAGCTGTTTCGAGATAGGTGAGGCGCCGCCCACATCCAGGCGTTCTTCGGTGGTGCGGTGGCCGCGCTCACAACCGCGCAGCACCAGCAGCACCACCCCGATCAGCAAGGCGGCGCTCGCCACCTGCACCCAGCGGTTCTGTGTCATACGCCAGCCCCCTGGATCACGGCGCGAATGGGCCGATCGGTCACGATGAACAGCGTCGTACGGTTACCTCCCACTCGGCCTGCCTCACGGCCCGGAAGGGTCTGGCGATAGAAGGCGCTGGCCACAAAGTGGGGATCCACACCGCTGCGCTGGGCGTGGGGCGTGTGCATGACACGCCGGTTATCCAGCTCAATGGGCCTGGTGGCCTCGTTGGTCACGATGAAGGCGGTGACATAGAAGTCCCCGGCAGCCCAGGACCGGTGCGGCATCACCACCACCGGCTGACGGCCGCGGTCATAGAGTCGGGACAGGTTGCCTGACAAGCCCACCGGTACCTCGCGGATGCCGGGCAGCGGCGCGATCAGTCGCGTCGGGGCATAGATCGACTGGGCGGCATAGCGCAGCAGCTCAAACAGCACCGCATCACCTTGAGCTCGCTTCTGCGCGTCGAGTCCGTTCGATGCTGTACTCATCTCCGTGTCCCCCGGCATGACGACCTGCAGGGTCGGTGCGTCGCTGGGCGGTGCTTTCACGGTGCGGGCACTGACATCGAACAAGAGGAACTCGCCGCTCGCCAGCCGGGCCTGGATGCGCTGGGTCTCGAAGGGCTCCAGGGCCGTCCAGTAGGCCATGCCCCCGGTGACCAGGGTGCGGAACATCTGTGGGTTGGCGAGCACCGGCGGCAGACCGATCTCGGCATTGGCGGGCAGGCGGATTAACTGTTCGACGCCCACCACCAACTCCACCGGGATCGGGGACTGTCGCCAGACCACGGTGTTGGCTTGGGCGCTGCTGATCGACAGGCCCAGAGCAAACATCACAGCGATAGCGATGCCCTGTATCACACTGCGTGTCATGTGCCCTCCCCGGCCGCTTCGCCGCTGTTGATGTCAATCACTCGCGGGGCCGCCGCCAGACAGTCCAGGGCCAGGCCCCAGGGATTGGTTTCCGGGTCGACATCGTAGGCCACGACGCGCAGGGGGTAGTGAATGAGACGGTCTTTTACCCGCTCGCCCCGGTAGGTTTCCTGTACGTGAAGGTCCAGGCCCACGACCCACTGGTTGGGGCCGACCGCCTGTACGCGCTGATTGCCAAAGCCCCGGCCGGGGATTTCCCAGACTGAACGGACCCGTCCGCGGATCTCCCGCTCACGGGCCTCCAGATCCTGCAGACGTTCATCGAAGCAGGCCGGGGTGAAGTAGCCCCGCAAGCGATGGATCTGGCGGTAGTAATCATCACTGCCATCCACCGGCCAGCGATTGAGTTGCTGAAAGATGTAGTAGGCGAAGGTGTAGAGATTGACCTTGGGAATATCCCCCAGCTGCTGCACAGCCCCCGCGGCCAGGTCGGGCGGATAGTGCAGGCGGATGTGCTGGGGGGCCCGGCTCCAGCCCACCAGCGCCACCAGCAACAAGAGCGCCAGGATCGCGACCCCACCCAGCAGCAGGCGGATGGTCCGGTCTCTGGCATGCACCAGGTCGTCGTAGCGGCTCACGGTGTCCTCCAGCGGTGAATGTCCCAGGTGCGGCTTTCCCGGATCAGGGTCTGCGGGAGCAGACCCCAGTCCTGGAGGCCTGCCCGGATGGCCATGACATGGAACTGCCGGGACCGACCGCGCTTCAGCACGCGCAGGCGCTTGCCGATCAGCCACAGGCTGGCGAATACGCCCGCCAGCGACAGGGCCACACCCAGCAGGGCCTGCCCGACCAGTGCGCCCGCGAAGGTGGTGAATGGCAGCCAGAATGCAAAGCAGGCCAGCGCGGCGAATTTGATCTCCGAGTTGGTCATCGCCAGAAACACCACCGGCTCTTCGTTAAGCCGGTCAGGCAAAAAGTCGATGTCGCGACGGGCGGCCACTACAGGATCGTCGCTGCTTCGGTGAGCAGAAAGACAATGAACACCAGCAGCAGGACGCCGACGCCGAAGTTGAGGCCAAGCTGTCCCCAGGTACCCTTGCCGTCCTGCACCTCGGAGTAGGACGACAGGGAATTCTTGACCACCACAAACATCGCCACGGTGGCGATCGCGAGGCCAATGAAGATGCCGATGTCATAGGCGTAGTCCTGCCCGGTCTGGATGTAGTTGCCATCGGTAACGCCGCGGCTCGGTTCCGCCATGGTGGGCAGATCCGCCAGTGCCTGTTGGGCGGTAACACTCAGACCGGTGATCAGCAGCGCGATGCGTTGTGGATAGGCTGCCAGTTTGGCAGTAAGACCCCCTTGGGCCGGGTGTTTATCTTTCATGGATACTTCCTCTCGTTAAGACCAGTTCAGGTTTGCCACCGCCATGATGAAGACGGCGATAAAGAAGGCGCGTGCTACCTTGGCGCCCGCATCCAGGACCCGTGTCCCCGGAACGCGTAGTGACTGGTAGGCGCTCAGACTCACCCAGGCCAGCCAGATCAGCATCAGTACCAGCAGAGAGCCGACGATCAGGTCGTGGACCTGAACCGCCGTCGCACTCGACGTGCCGTTGGCACCGTTGAAGGCGGCCTGTTGTGCACTGCTCATTTGCGGCATCGGTGGCGACCTCCCTACACAAACTTTTTGAAGCGGCTGGCGGCGATGTAGGTCATCGCACCGGCCAGGCACATGGTGGGTGCAAACAGCAGCGCCGGCGGGATCGACCAGGGCAGCATCAGGTAGAGCGTCACCGTGAGCATTACGCTCGGCAGCACCCAGCGCTTCGCCTTGTGAAAGACATAGGCACTCTCATGGCCACCGGTGAACTTGCGGATGTCCCGCGCCACCAGGCCCTCGAACAGCCCGGCCACGATCGCCAGGGCGTAGCCCGGCAAGGCCAGCAACACAATCACACTGCGCAGCACCAGCAGCTTCACCGTGTTGATGGCCGCCACCACATACACCCCGGCCGAGGCGCCGATACCCACCAGGGCCAGCCCCTCATCCACCCGGCCCCAGGCCATCGTGGTGATCTGCGTCGGGCGCAGGGGACTCAGGGGGTAGTCGTCGATGGCTTCGATATAACCGCGCTCGGTAAGTAAGAGGTCACGACTGTGAGAGCCCGGCCACCAGCCAAGCGCAATACCGGCCCACTCCAGCAGGACCGACAGTAGCCCGGCGGTCAGCGCCGCGCCGATCAAGGCACTGATCAAGGCGAAGCTCAGACTGATCGGCCCGCGGCGGACGGGGCGGCTCGGTGTCTGCTCGCGCGCGGGGCGCGCTGCCGATTCGCGACTCATACCCGAACCCTCATGACGGCCACCTCATGATTGCCAGCCCAGGGGCGTGGTGTGCGCCCAGCCTTCGACATTGCCGTGGACATAGTCCCGGCACATCGCATCAACCATGGTTTGCAGGCCGCTGGGCAGTTCCGCGTCATCACTGAACAGCGGCAGGCGCAGTTTGTAGAGCCGCCCCGCAATCAACGCAAAGGCGTGGCCCTTGGGCAGCGCATCGAGATCGCCGGCGTGGATCATCGGTACCCGCTGGCTGGAAATCCGCTGGCGGGTGCTGGAGGTAAAGTGCACCTCGCTCTCTGGATCAGCACTGTCAGTACTGCCGGAGTCCAGCATCAGGTGATTGATCTCGACCTCTTTGAGGCGATCGGTCAGCAGCTCCGCAGTGGCTTTTTCTTTGACGCGCAGCATGATGATGGTGCCGAGGTTGCCGACCACCTGACCGGCCCGGGCCGGGTTATCAAATCGGGCGATCACGTCAGAAAGAGTTTGCGTGTAGACCGTCAGCTGAAAGCCGGCACCGCCCGCCTTGTTCGCGAGCGGAATAAACTCCCGCCCCACCAGCTCATTGAATTCATCGGCGTGAACACAGACCTTGTTGAGGGTCGCACCGCGCTGGGCGTCCTTGTACAGACTGCCCGCCACCGAGGTGAGATCCGCGAACATGGCATTACCCACCGCGCTCGCCACATCGGGATCACTCAAGGCATCCAGGCCCACATAGACAATCCCGCCGCGCTCGATCACCCGCTTCCAGGACAGGCGTTCGGTGGTGTCGTCCGGATTGCTCTCCGGTGAGAGCAGACGCGCCACCGGGCCGGAGGTCAGCTTTTCCAGCAGGGGATAAAGGCTGGCGACCAGTTTGTCGAAGTGGCTCTTGTCGTGCTCGAAGGTCTTGATCAACGAGGTGGCGGTGGGATCACTCAAGGCGTTGCGCCGGAATAACTCCACACTGGCCCAGGCGGTACGATCGCGCCCCTTGTACTGGGTTGGCATTTTGGCGGCACTGGCGACCAGATCGGCGACCTGCTCTGCCCAGTCCTCACACTGTTGCTGGCCTGCCACGCAGGCGAGGTAGCGCACGACCAACGCGTCAATGTCAGTACTGCACTCCAGCAGGACCTGGTAGTTGATCGGCTCGCCGAGGACATCGAGAACCTGGGCAAGCACATTAACGTAGCGCCAGGCGAACTCCCGAAAGGCGGCGGAGTTGCCTTCATTGGGTAACTGTCCGGCGATGCGGCTGGCCACCTCAGTGACCCGGGAGAAGGAACCCACCGGGTTGTAGGTCACCGATTGCTCCGGAAAACCCAGATGAAAGACCTGAAACTCCCCTGCCCTGCCAGCGCGCCGGGCCTCGGTATACAAACGCGCGAGCAGATCCCCGTCGCCCTTGGGGTCAAACACGATCACCACCTCGCCGCCACGGATGTCCTGGCTGGCGATGACTTCCAGCAAGCGGGTTTTACCGACCCGGGTGGTACCCACCACAAAGGTGTGGGCAACGCGTTCGGCCTGCTGCAGGGTGACGTCGGTTTCTTGTTCATAGAGACCGACTCCGTGCAGCTCTGGGCTGCCTTCCACGTAGGGTCGGGGCGGAAAGGGGTTTAACAGCCACTGACTATTGAAGGGCTTTATCAATGGCCGCAGCGGCGTCTTCGCGAGGGCGTCCGCCCCGGTGCGGACAGCGTGATAGAACGGACCGCGCCGGTCGAAGTGACTGTGTTCAGTGCGCTGGGTATCGGCATAGCGCTGGGTGTGTTGTGTCCGCCACTGAAAGCCGCGGCCGAGGAACAGCTCGCCTTTCGGCGCGGGGAGATTTTTAGGGTGGAGTCGATAGGTGGGCAGTACCCGCAGGCGGCGCTGGTAGCGCAGCAGACGCGTCACACGCCGGCTCAACCACAGGGCACGCAACGAACACGCAGCAGCCAGGCCATAACCGACGCCACCCGACAGTAACAGCACCTGGGGCGCCCCAATCCCCAGCAGCGCCAGTGAGGTATGCGTTGCGATGGCGGAGTATTCCACCGGCGGGCGCAGCAGCGCTTCGATGGGTGCGCTCATCACCCGCCCTCCCCAACGACGGTACCCTCAGGCACCACCAACACTGGATAACGCGTAATACCATAGGCCTCGGCCAGCCCGGTGTCCGGCATCAGCGACAGCGACAGGCCCGAGGCCCGGGCCTTCTCTCGCAATAACTGCCAGTCCCGCGGGTTCGCAGCCTGAACCACCAGGCCCGTTGCGTTGAGATCGAGTAGCGTCGGCAGCGACTGCGCCAACCAGTCCAGGCTGCGCCGGTCCATGCCCATCACGAAGAAAGGCCTTACGGGAGCCGTCGTTTCGTGCACGGCGGGTGTGCCGGGTTGCAAGGTGTCCGGCATGAGCGGCAGACGCATCTGAAGGGGCGTCACGCCCGGGCCGGGTGCGCGCAAGCGACGATCGGTGTTGGGCACAGGCCGTGGTCGGTTCACGCCTTCTATATAGGGGGCTGTCGGTACCGTGTCCGACCCAACGAACACCACCACGGGCGCCTTGCCTGGGTGCGCCGCAAGGACGACTGCGCTCATGGAGCCCGCCAAGAACGCCAGCACGCAGTGGGTTGTGCTACCGCGCATCAGCCACCTCCGTGATCGTCCGGTCTGAGGGCTTCGCGGATGGCGCTACGTACTGGTCGTGCAGGTGCTGTACGCGGGTCCGGTAAGCCTCACGGATTGCCCGGTCCTGTGCCGTTGCGTCACGGGGGCGGTGATAGCGCCCCACCGCCAGCCACCAGTCCTCACCCTCCCTAAATTGTTCCTTGAGGAACACTGCCGCGAGTTTGGCATTCACCACCGGGTCGGTGAGTCGCCAGGGCGATGCGATTCGCTCAAACTGCCAGTACCAGTTGAGTTGCAGCGGGCCGACATCAATGCGCAGTTCTTGCGCTTGCAGTGCTGCCATCAGGGCCGCAAACAAACTGGCCCGGTCCGGGTAGTAATGGGCCTCGCCCGCGATATTCAGGGTCCAGGGCCAGGGCGCGAACTGATCACCATCGACCCGGCCGGACTCCGCCAGGGCCATGGCATACAAGATATCCGGTGGCACACCAACATAGGCCGCTACCGCATCAAAGTGTGAACGGTCCGCCTGCGCTGCCGTTGTCGCCAGACTCAGCAGACAGGCCCCCAGCCAGCGCATTACTCGACGCGCGTCCATTGACCGGCTCCGTTCTTGCGGTAGATGGCGGGCAAATCCAGCTCCGCCCGAAATTGATTTCCGTGATTCAGTGTGGCCTGTCCGGCGTTCAGTGCCGTTATCAGGGACGGGAAACTCGCCGCCCACGCGCGCAACGCGCGGTCGCTCCCCTGGGTGCCAACCACGTGCACGTCCACGGGTACCGACGGATTGGTCAGCAGTGTTTGCAGGCGCTCATGCCCTGCCTTGCCGTTCCGGCGCAGGATCAGTGCCATACGTTGATAACGACTACTTTGCTGTGTTGCCTGAGCGGCGAGGTGCAGTCGGGGCGTGTCCGGATACAGGCGCTGCCAGGCGGCATCCACTGCGCGCTGGAAGGC